>JAEEGL010530922.1_pt1 | contig 11352 bp, 12 predicted proteins | sample 9134231 | NCBI WGS metagenome assembly JAEEGL01 (sample SAMN16246548, study PRJNA631951) | gut metagenome | biome: gut microbiome; feature: rumen; material: fiber-attached | host: Bos | place: Iran: Karaj | collected 2018-10
CCAAAAACTTCCTTGACGTACTGGTAGGATGTGGAACCTGTGATGATACCGATCCTTGTATCCCCCATCTCTACGCGGTTTACAGAGCTGGTCTCTGCAAACTCGATGAGCTTTCTGGTGCGCTCTTCAACGATGGGGTGGCGCTTCTTGGCGTTACCGGGCATCATTACATATTTGGCTATATCTTTTTCGTATGGGAAATCAGGAACACTGCGCTCCCCGGTCTCAACCAGTGACTGGGAATGTGCTACTCTTGTGCACATCTTAAGCAGAACCGGTGTGTCGAATTTCTCAGAAATATCGTAAGCAAGCTTTGTAAATTCAAGGGCCTCTGCTGAATCTGAAGGCTCAAGCATAGGAACCTTGGCTGCGATGGCGTGATGCCTTGAATCCTGTTCGTTCTGGGATGAGTGCATTCCTGCATCATCTGCCACAACGATTACCATTCCTGCATTTACACCGGTGTAGGACATGGTGTAGAGCGGATCGGCAGCCACGTTAAGGCCTACATGCTTCTGGGCACAGAAGCTTCTGCGACCTGCAAGGGATGCGCCAAAGGCGGATTCCATGGCAACCTTCTCGTTGGGAGCCCACTCACAGTAGATCTCATCATATTTAGCAGCTTCTTCAGTAACCTCAGTACTTGGGGTCCCGGGATAGCTGGAAATAAAGCAGACTCCGGCTTCGTAGAGACCGCGGGCAACAGCCTTATTGCCCAGCATGAGCTGCTTAGCATTGTTGTCATTCATTTTGTAACCTCCTACCTGTATTGCTGCGCTTTAAAGCACTAAAGTAAAGTATACATAATTATGTTGAAAAGGTCAAATAAAAAGAGACATCAGTGTGCGCACCAATGTCTCTTTTAGCAGATTCAGTTATTAACAAAGGGATTACCGAAAATGGTCTTCACCATCCAGACAAGAAGGACGAATACCAGGATTGGAACTATGCAGGATGCCACGATCATCACTGCCAGGGATTCCATCAGATTTTCGATAAATGCTGTGACGCGGTCCACAGTGTCGGTGGTTATGGTGGTGAACTCATTAAAGAATCCGTCCTCAGAATCTCCATCGATCTCCAGTTCATTGTACTCTGTGATGGTGCTTTCGATGTGGTCTGACTGGGCGTCATAGATCATGTCGGAAAGCTTTACGCTGGCGGGGACGATCAGGTAGATCACAAGGCCTATTATTGCGACTTTCCCTGATATTACCTTAAGGCTCTTTTTATTCCAGACCAGCGCTGCGCAAAGGATCAGACATGCCAGTGGTATCAGGAAAGAGAAGGTGATGTAGCCCGTGATGGTTATCATGAACTTCTCCAGATAAAGAGCGCTGAGTATCAAAAGGAAGTATTTGGCAAGCTCTGCCAGCTGCTCTGCGATGGGAGTGCACATGTCTCCGGGTAAAAGAGATAATGTTGCGGATGTGGCTGCTGCTCCGCCTGAGAGAGTCATCACCGTTCCGACCTTTTCTTCAGTCTGTTCTATGGCATGGGTATGGGTATCAGGTGATGCTGCCCAGGGTGCTATCACGGTAAAAGAGATAACGGCCACAAGAAGTATTAACACGATGGCGGTGATTTTTTTGAGATCAAAAGTGTTGTTCTGTTCCATGATGTGTTATGCCCATAAAGGGCTTTCCTCCTGTCTGGTTTTACTGTCGTATATCAATTTCATAATCTGAGAACGCGCTGTAATTCCTGATGAATCCGTTGATGAGAAGCTGGGCCTGCTCATCGGAGCGCTCTAAAATTCCGCTGTCTAAGGCTTTCTGTTTGGCAGTTTCCTCGAAGTTCTTAAGGGAATCATTGTAATCTTCCATATTCATGGGATTCCACAGGGAGTCCTTTTCAGAAAAGACCTTGAAGGAAGACTTGTCTATGTTCACGTTCTGGATCTCTGAGGGCGGTATCACAACCGTAATTGTCTTAGTTTCATCGTCCTTTTCCAGTTCGATCTTTTCGAAATCAATGCCTGCAGTGACGGAGCCGTCATAGCTGTAAGCCAGTTCTGATGAGGAGTTGAACACACCGAGAACTTTTTTATCCTTGGTATATTTCTCCACCTGGGTGAAGTAGTATTCCTGGGTTATGAGAGTGCCCATATTCCGAAGGCCGTCCTCCACTGTATCAACACTGACGGTTACCAGGACCTTTTCTTTTTTGGTGGGTGTGGAAGCTGAGACGGAGGCACTGTCCCCGGTGGGAGCCGATTTTTCTTTTACGCTGTACATGATACACAGCACCAGCATGGCCAGTACCGCTGCGCCAATTACTATAAGATAAAAAGTATTCTTTGGATTCTTCAGGTTTTCCATGGATCAATCCTCCAAAATGGATTTTTGAAAAAAGAAATGCCAGGCACGATACGCACCTGACATTATTATAACCTATGAAGTGATTCTTTAGAACTTTACAACTTCAGGAGCCTTGGTAAAAGAGCTAAAGGTTGCAGTAGCGTCTTTCATGTAGAAGACTTCTGTGTTGCCGTCATCAGCCTTGTACATTCCCTGAAGTGAAGGATATGCATCCAGCATGGCCTGGCATGCGGAAAGTGTGCTGTCCTCAACAAGTGTGCAGGCGACCCTGAGCCACTCGCCGTCCTTGAATGCACAGATCTCAACCTTTGGATTAGCGTGGATCTGTTTGGAAACATCTTTTACCTTACCGGTCTGGATGTAAAGCTTTCCTTCGAAATTATTTACTGTGCCAAAGGGTCTTACTCTTGGCTGATCACCGTCAACGGTAGCAAGATAGTAGGTTCCTGCCTCTTTTAAAAACTTCTCGACTCTTTCCATTTGTATACCTCCATATACAATACAAATTGACCTTCAATGAATTAATTAAACCACGAAGTTCATGGGCGGTAAAGACTAATAATTGATGCTTTTTAGTTTGACTTTTTTTATTAATTCTGTATACTTTACTTTAGTGCTTTAAAGCACAGATATGAAGGGAGAAGGTTACAATGCCTATTACAGATTTACTTGAGAGAAACAGCAAACTCTATGGGGAAGAGGTTGCGCTGGTGGAGATCAACCCTGAGATCAGGGAAGAGCAGAGGGTTACCTGGAAAGAGTACGAGCTCATCCAGCCCACATCCACATCTTATTACAGACGTCAGATCACATGGTCAGTCTTCGATGAGAAGGCAAATCGTGTTGCAAATATGCTTATGGAGAGAGGAATCCAGAAGGGACAGAAGTGTGCAATACTTCTTATGAACTGTCTGGAGTGGCTTCCTATCTACTTCGGAATCCTGAAGGCAGGGGCTGTTGCGGTTCCTCTTAATTTCCGTTTCACCTCAGAAGAAATTGATTACTGTCTGAAGGCTTCCGACTCAGATGTTCTTTTCTATGGACCGGAATTCATCGGAAGAATTGAAGATATTGCAGAGAAGATCAAGAAGGAGATGCTTCTTTTCTATGTAGGAGACCAGTGTCCATCCTATTCAGAGGATTACTACAAGCAGGTTTCCAACGCATCTTCTGTGGCTCCAAGGATCCTTATTGAGGACAAGGATGACGCTGCCATTTACTTCTCATCAGGAACTACAGGCTTCCCTAAGGCTATTTTGCATATCCACACAGCGCTTATGCAGTCAGCAAAGATGGAAGCTATGCACCACGAGACAACCCACGAGGATAACTTCCTTTGCATTCCGCCTCTGTACCATACAGGAGCTAAGATGCACTGGTTCGGATCTCTTTATACCGGTTCAAGGGCTGTGCTCTTGAAGGGCAATTCTCCGGAGGCTATCTTTAAGGCAGTTTCTGAGGAAGAGTGTACCATCGTATGGCTCCTGGTTCCGTGGGCTCAGGATATTCTGGCTGCGCTGGATTCCGGAAAGATGAAGATTGAAGATTATCACCTTAAGCAGTGGAGGCTCATGCACATTGGTGCTCAGCCTATACCACCGTCACTGGTTCGCCACTGGCTTAAGTATTTCCCTAACCATAAGTACGACACCAACTATGGACTTTCAGAGTCCACCGGCCCAGGCTGTGTTCACCTTGGTATGGAGAATGTCCACAAGGTAGGTGCCATCGGCGTTCCCGGTTATGGCTGGAAGACAAAGATTGTCGATGAAGAAGGTCAGGTTGTTAAGCAGGGCGAGATCGGCGAGCTTTGCGTAAAGGGCCCTGGAGTTATGGTTGAGTATTACAAGAACCCTGAGGCTACAGCTGAGATCCTGAAGGATGGCTGGCTCTTTACCGGTGATATGGCCCGTCAGGATGAGGATGGATTCATCTTCCTGGTTGATCGTAAGAAGGACGTTATCATCTCCGGTGGTGAGAACCTGTATCCTGTTCAGATCGAGAGTTTCCTTATGAAGAACGACAAGATCCACGATGCAGCAGTTATCGGACTTCAGGATGCACGTCTTGGTGAGATTGCAGCTGCCATCATCCAGGTAAAAGAGGGCATGACCCTCACGGAAGAGGATGTGGAACGCTTCTGCGTTGATCTTCCTAGATATAAGAGACCTAGAAAGATCATCTTCGCCAACGTTATCAGAAATGCCACAGGTAAGATAGACAAGCCAAAGCTCCGTGAGATATACTGTGGTGAGAAGATCGTTGAAAAGCAGAATCAGTCTTGATGCCAGGGTGCTGCGACGAGTAGTGTTGCGCCTTGTGTCGAGATCCTGAGGGAGATTTATTATGTCAGACTTTGCACCGGTTTCGCTGGTGAAATGCGAAACTTACGAATACGATGAAATCAGAAAGGCTCTTCATGAGAGCCTTTCTTTAGTTAATGGGCTTTCTTTTGTTAAGCCCGGAATGAGGGTTGGAATAAAGGCAAACCTGGTAGCAGCCATGGACCCTGAAAAGGCCGCTACAACTCACCCTGTACTCCTTAAGTGTCTTTGCGAAGAGCTTGTGGAGAGGGGAGCTTCAGTGGTTATCGGGGACAGTCCGGGAGGCCTCTATACGCCTGCCTTTGTACGAAATGTTTATAAGAGCTGCGGACTTCTGGAACTGGAAAGCGCTGGTAGCGATGGCGATGATGGAACTTCGGCCCCTGGAGAAGGTTCGATGGGGACAAAAGATCCAGCGGTGTCTTTGAATGGCGACTTCTCTGTCAAGAATGGGGAGTTTCAGGAGGCGGTGTCTTTAAAAACCTTTACCTATACAGGATGGTTGGATAGTGTAGATGCGCTCATCAATTTTTCTAAATTGAAGACCCACGCCATGATGGGGATGAGCTGCGCAGTTAAGAACATGTTCGGAACTATCCCAGGAACCACAAAGCCTGAGTATCACATGCGTTTTCCTGAAGAGAAGGCCTTTGCCAATGTTATGGTGGACCTAAACGAGTACTTTAAACCTGTACTCTATATAGTAGATGCCATAGATGGTATGGAGGGTAATGGTCCCACTGCCGGAGAGAAGAGACATATCGGCGCTGTGCTTGCATCTAAAAAGCCCTATGCCCTTGATATGGTCTGCGCTGATCTTATCGGAATGGAGCTTAAGGATGTACAGACTCTTTTAGTGGCAAACGAAAGAGGCCTTGGACCTGCAAACGCTGATCAGGTTGAGGTTGTAGGTGATATTTCGTTGGCGGAAGCCAAGATTGCTGATTTTAAGCGTGCTACCATCCATCAGAGCATTACCTTTGAGGGAGGCGGAATACTTAATGCCATCAAATCCCTTGGCGTAAAAGTGGTATGCAATACCAAGCCCCAGGTTAAGAAGCCAGAATGCATCGGCTGCAAGAAGTGTTTTGAAACCTGCCCTGCAAAAGCCATCACAATGGTGCCAGGAAAGAACAAGACCGGTCCTAAAGGACAACTCCCACAGATAGACAGGAGCAAGTGTATCAAGTGCTTCTGTTGTCAGGAATTCTGCCCTGTTGGCGCCATGAAGGTTCACTACAATCCGCTTGGTAAGCTCCTTAATAGAGTGCAGAGTTGAATATGTCTAGAACATACTAAATGGTCATTAAGGGGAGCAAGCTAAATCTTGCTCCTCCTCCCACAAGTATATTTAACCCAAGTGGTGTCAAGGGCTGCCCGGGCGCCTGAGGAGCAGCGCCCAGCGTACTGTCCCTTGACCCCACAGATCTGAATTTAATGTGGTTGCTGATTGCGTTATCAAGGGACTCAATATGGACGTGTAAGGAGTGACACGAAAATGCTAAAAAGACTTACTGAACGAATCTGGTACTACCCAATGGAAGAGTATCGTGACAGACCCAATCTCGGATATATTCGCGGTGACAATTGGAGCCTTGCGGTTGATGCAGGTCATTCAAAAGCACATACCATGGAGTTTTACAAGGCACTTGAAGGGGATGATCTTCCACTTCCTAGGCTTACTGTGCTAACGCACTGGCATTGGGATCATACTTTTGGGATGCATGCAGTGAATGGTCTATGCCTGGCAAACGAGCGCACCAATCAGTACCTGATTGATATTGGGCGCAGGCTCTCAGGGGAAGGGACGGCTTTTTTTCTGGACTTTGATGAGCGGATACGTAATGAGTATGCCGGCGACAGGCCTGTAATTGTAAAGCCTGCGGATCTGGTTTTCCATGACAGCATGATGCTGGATCTCGGCAATTGTTCGGTCAGGATCTTTCAGGCTGATGCGCCACATACTGACGATTCCACATTTATCGAGGTTCCCGGGGAAGGAGTTCTCTTTGTTGGGGATGCGACCTGTGGGGCACTTCCTGATTGGAGAAAAGATCCTGTGCTGAGCAAGAGCCTGGCCGAGACCATTAGGAAGTCAGAAGCCACCACCTGCCTTGAAGGCCACTGGGTTCCGGTTCCCAAGGAGGATACAATACAAGACTTGCTTGAGACTACTTCTTAAAGCAAGTGGGAATCATTCATAAGTTGTCTGAAATATTAGGCATGGGAGGAGTTAGGCTAAATGAGCAAAGATATGACAGTACCGTGTGACACCGGACTTATTAACATAAGAGTAGGTGCAATTATTCTAAAGGATGGAAAATTTCTTATGGTCGGGAATCATATCAGACCGGAGTATTTATATTCCGTAGGTGGCAGAATAAGGTTCGGAGAAACTGCCGAGGAAGCAGTAATCCGCGAAGTGTTTGAAGAGACTGGAGTGCGAATGGAAGTAGACAGGTTAGGCTTCATTAACGAAAACTATTTTTATGGTGATTCGGAGTCTAATCTTGGAAAGTTGATATATGAGATATCGTTCTTCTTTTACATGAAGGTTCCGGAGGACTTTGAGCCTGAATGCAGCAGTTTCACGGAAGATGATCACGAAGAGTTTCTTAAGTGGATTGCCCCCAATGATCAGATAAAGATTTACCCGGAGTTCTTTAGGACAGAATTATTTCATCCGGAAAATGCAGTTAAGCATTTTGTAACGGATGAGAGATAACTTTGAAGTAGAGTGTGTATGAAGAAATCTATGGCAATGGTCAGTTTAATCTTGAGAAAGTTGCTGAGATTCTTGGAAGCATAGCAGATAGTGACAGAGACTTCATGATGGCAAACATATTTAAGTGAGGAGGAGCATACTATGCATGAAGATTTTTATGATGACAAGACTGAACCAATTATAGAACTCCAAAATTTTTATGGAGAACAAAAACATCTGGTAGATAAGTGTCTGATCATTTTTTCTAAAGTAATCCATGACCACATTCTGGAGAAATTTGAATGCAAAGTGATTGGTTCCCTCGGTGCATGTAACGGAAGTATACCTATCTATTGTCTTGAGTACAAAGATGAAAAGATAGCATTTTATTTGACAGGAATCGGCTCAGCTTTTGCGTCAGGCTCCTGTTATGAAGCACACTGGATAACCGGAGCGACTAAATTTATTATGTTTGGTTCCTGCGGAAGCCTTGATCCGGAGCAGACCACCGGAAGATTTATCATTCCGACTGAGAGTTATAGAGGCGATGGTGCTTCATATTACTACGCTCCGGCCAGTGAATATATTGATATTAAGGGGTGCGATAAATTAGAGAGACTTTTTTCAGATCTTAAGGTGCCATATGTTAAAGGCCGTGTTTGGACAACGGATTCGATGCTAAGAGAGACAAAGGGACTTGTTGCCAAGAGAAAAGATGAAGGCTGTATAGCAGTAGAAATGGAACTGGCGGGAGTACAGGCTTTGTGCGATTTTTATGGACTTGAACTATATGATTTTCTTGAGGCTGGTGATGTACTTGCGGATAGTGGATATGAAGTTGAAGCGTTACCTGCTGCAAACCATGATCTTGGGAAGTTTTACATTGCTTTGGATATTGCTGTAAGAATATAATTCTTTTTATGAATGGAGAATGTATTGGGGATAATGTGATAAGGGACATTTATGAAATTAAGAAAATTTGAAATAGATAATGATTTTGAATCAATGAAAAACTGGGTTACGGACGAGAGAAAGCACGCTTTGTGGTGTGCAAATCTTATCAAGTATCCATTAAGTGAAGCGCACATGGCTGAAACTCTGACGGTATCAGCAGATAGGTATGGGGATGTTCCTTATGTTGCTATATCTGATGATGGCAGAGTGGAGGGCTTCTTTTGCTATTCATTTAATAATGAGACAAAAGAGGGAATGCTCAAGTATGTTGTAGTAGATCCTGATGTAAGAGGGAAGGGCGTCGCCCAGAAGATGCTTGGGCTTGCGGTAAAACAGGCATTTGATAATCCGGAAACGAAAAGCGTACAGTTAAATGTATTTCCGGAAAATCCAAGAGCTATGAGGTGTTATGAAAAAACCGGATTTGTAGAGAGAAAGCTTACACCTGACGCATTTGCCTATAAAGATGAAATCTGGGGCAGATGCAATATGGTATTCAACAGGGAATCACAAAATCCATGGAGAGAAATCAGTCTTGAAGATTATGGGATGTAACGATTATGTTCATACAGGAAGTACAGCAGAAATGCTTCCTAATGGAAAAGCCTTAGTTAGAGTTGATTTTTCAAAGAATTAAAACTTTGTATTTCAGAACATAAGAAAATTGAGTTGTCATTATGTTGATATGATGAAATCTTCCAACTAGCATAAAGAAATTGATCTGAAATTATGCTAGAACAAGGCCATCCCTTCAGCCGGCTTAAAATATCTTACGTAAAAAGCTTCAAGCTTCAAGAATGACGACAATTAAACCGATGATTGGATAAGGAGCTGTGAATAATGTTACCGACAATAGATGAAGCTTTAAATGAATTAGAAATAGCAGGACAGATTAATCCGGGGCCATGGGTAAAGCACTCTATTAATACCGGCGTTGCTGCTAGAAATATTGCAGAAAAAGTACCTGGTCTGGATCCTGAAAAAGCATATATAGTGGGCCTTATGCATGATATAGGAAGACGGGTAAAGTTTGGCTTTGTTGATATTCCTACACACGTATATGAGGGATACAAATACTGCATGGAAAAAGGCTGGGATGAAGCAGCGCGTATCTGTATGACGCATTCATACCTTTTGATGCAGGACGAATTTAATTATGAACCGGAAACAGAAAATGAAAAGGCCATCAAGGCTTATATTATGGATTGTACAGTTGACGATTATGATAAGTTGATTCAACTATGTGATTCCCTCGCGGTTGATTACGGATTTGTAATTCTTGAAAAGAGATTTGTGGATGTGACGAGAAGATATGGAATAATGGAAGGATATATTAAGGGATGGGAAGTGGCATTTGGAATAAAAGAGTATTTTGAAGAAAAGATGGGCTGCTCTATCTATGATGTGCTTCCTGACATTGGTAGAACAACACTGTTGACTCCTAAGCCTTGGAAACCGCCGGTAGAATCGGATAATGCCGAGAAAACATGATAAGTGAGGGGAAATACGTGGATATTGATTCGGCCTGTGGTTTCGGAGCATATTCGCTTGCCTTTGCATCGAATGGATTCAAAGTTTCTGGCTTTGATATATCCGGAACTGCCGTAAAAATGACTACTAATGCTTTGCGAAAGTATGAATTGGATGCAGAAATAAAAGTTGCCAGTGTACTGCATACTGGATATAAAGATGCTTCTTTTGATGGAGTGATAGCGCATGCAATACTGGATCATCTGACTGTAGAAGATGCCCAAAGAGCATTGATATGATTGGAAAGCAATTGAAGAACTAACGCAGGACTACAATATAGTATATAAAGTGGATAAGGGAAAAAGGGAACGTATAGTCATACTAAGAAAGAAAACCGAGTGATCCTAATGGAGAAAGAATAATGATGCGTTTTGAATATGGAAATCCTGAATCTACAAATGTTCTCATACAAATGGTTGACGACCATGATTTGTCGGTGATTGAAAATGAAGTGAGAGCTATAACAGAGGAAGTTGGGGATTGCTTTCGTCTTGTTGCCTTGAAAGTCTGCGACTGGAATCAGGATCTATCACCGTGGAATGCACCGGCTGTGTTTGGTAACGAAGCATTTGGAGAGGGTGCAGGAGAGACATTGAAAAGAGTTCTGGCTGAGATTAATGATCCGGAAAAGAGATATTACATCGGTGGATATTCTCTTGCGGGGCTGTTTGCTCTCTGGGCAGCTCATCAGACAGATAAATTTGAGGGAGTTGCTGCCGCATCACCGTCCATATGGTTCCCGGGATTTTTGGATTATATGAATGAAAACAGAGTTCTTACAAATTCTGTGTATTTAAGCCTCGGTGACAAGGAGGAAAAGACGAAGAATCCTGTGTTGTCAACAGTCGGCAATAAAATCCGGAAAGCCCATGAACTGCTCAAAGCTCAGGGAAAAAGCACTATCCTGGAATGGAATCCGGGAAACCATTTTAAAGATGCAGATATCAGAACCGCCCGTGGATTTGCATGGGTGTTGAAACACAGCTGATAACTGTTGGAGAGAAATTGGTCATCCACATGGATGGAAACAGATTTAACAGTATATTGTCTGGAGTTTCGTTTAGTTTTCATATCAGTTTTGATCTTGCAGACAAGTCATGGTAAAAAGGATCCCGAATACATCGACTAGGAGTAGATAAAAATGATTGATATAAGAATTGCAACAAAAGAAGATATAGAGTGTTTGATGAGTATTCGTCTTGAGATGCTTAAGGTGGTGAACAATCTGCCAGAAAATTATGAGCATTCAGATGAAGTGATAAATGAAAGTTACGATTACTTTTTGAATGGAGATCAGATGACTGTTCTGGCTAGCGACGGAGATAAAGTTATTGGTTGTGCATCCATGAGTTTTATTAGGATAATGCCAACCTTTGCGCACCCCACAGGAAAAAGAGCCCATCTTATGAATGTCTACACAAGAAGTGAATACCGTCGTCAGGGAATAGCGCGAAAAATGGTTGAAATGCTGATCGAGAAAACATGGGAAAAAGGTGCAACGGAGATCAGTCTTGATGCA
>JAEEGL011013154.1_pt1 | contig 11352 bp, 10 predicted proteins | sample 9134231 | NCBI WGS metagenome assembly JAEEGL01 (sample SAMN16246548, study PRJNA631951) | gut metagenome | biome: gut microbiome; feature: rumen; material: fiber-attached | host: Bos | place: Iran: Karaj | collected 2018-10
CCGCGGCCGAGGTGGTATTCGGCGAGGGCGTAGATCTCGCGGGAGTCCACCCAGACGTTGTCGAGGGAGACGTAGAGGGCTTTTCCGGGGCCGAGGGCCTCCTTCGCACGCTGGAGCATGAGCGTGGTCTTGCCGACGCCACGGGCGCCTTTCAGGCAGACGAGGCGTGTCGACCAGTCGATTTGTCCATAGAGGGTCCTTTTGAAGGCGAGGGGCGTCTCCTCCATGCGGTTTTCCGAGATGGAGAGTATTTTTTCGCGGTCGGTTTCGTTCACGGGGATGCTCCGGGATTGAAAACCCGATATATTTTTAAAAATCAGGGTTTCGATACCCGAAATATGCCCGGATAATGGCATGATGTCAAGCGGGAATGGGATAGGAGTCAGGAGTTAGGAATTAGAAGGAAGAAGTAAGAAGTACGGAGTAAGAAGTGCGGCGGGAGAGGGCCCCGACCCCCATGAAAAGTACGAGAAACGAGAGACGAGTGACGAGAGCGGATGGCACGTGATGTAAAAAAGAACCCGCCGGCGAACCGACGGGCTTGTGACGGTCGAACTCCTGAGTTCCGGCCGGCCTTGGCGGATTCGCGGGCTCCAGGTAGCCTCCACCGCAAGGGACGCCCCATTCAACCACGCTGGTCTTCGGGATGCAAGGAGAAAGCATGAACCAGTGCCATAGATTCTACGCGCTGTCGAACGAGCTGCGGGCGGATGCGGACCCGCGTGAGATCCGGATGCCGCTGGGGACGTATGCGTACGGAGTGGCGGATGTGGACGCGGGCAAGGGCCGGAAGGAGCGGCGCGAGGTGGTGCAGCAGCTGGACCTAGAGGGGGCGCGGGGGGGGGCGCGCTGACGCGCGGAGGGGGAGGGCGAGGGGCGGGGAAAGAGGCGAGAGGGGGACGGTGGCTGACCGACGGCCGGCCATCAGGAAGGGGGCGGAGAAGGAGCGAGGCGGACGGGCATCAGGTGGAGAGGAGGCGGAAGGCGGTTTGGAGGTGGCGGGGGGTGAGGGCGAGGATGTTGGGGCGGTCGGGGTCGCAGCCGAGAGCGAGGAGGGTGGTTTCGAGTCGGGGGGTGTCGGAGGAGACGTGGCCGTAGCGGTCTTCTTCGCGATAGAGGAGGTTCCAGAGGGCGTTGTTGCCGAAGAGGTCGGCGGCGCGGGCGACGGCGCCGGGGTCGGCGCGGTCGATGGCGTGCAGGAGGGCGATCGCGGGGTCGGCGGGGAGGGATGAGGCGCAGTAAAGGACGACGTCGGCGAGGGGACGGGCGTTGCGGAGGGCCGGGAGGTATTCGGCGAGGATGTGGCCGGCGGCGCGGGTGAGGAGGTAGAGGAGGAGGTTCTTGGAGAGCCGGCGTCCGCAGAGGGCCATGGCCATGGCGAAGGGGACGGGGGCGTCGGCTTCGATGGCGTCGCGGAGGGGGGCGGGGAGCTGGGCTTCGTAGGAGTAGGGGAAGCTTGGCAGGAAGCCGCGGCGGAGGACAGGGGAGGGGGCGCCGGGGAGCGGTTCGCCGCGCGATTCGGCGAGGAGGCACAGCCGATGGAAGCAGGTGCCGAAGAAAAGCTGTTCGGCGTTGCCGTGGACGCGCCATCGCATGCGTGCGGCGCAGAAGAGGGCGCGGGTCGCGGGCGGCAGGGAGCCGATGGCGTTGATGACGTGTTCGACGATGAACTGGCATGCGGGATGGCCCGGACGGGCCGCGATCTGGGCCAGGACGGGGAGGCGGTCGGAAGGGACGCGGACGAGGTTTGCGGGGTGGTAGATGTCCCAGAAGCGGCTGGAGGTGAGGCGGAGAATGTCCGCAAAGTCGAGGTGGGTGTTCTTCAAGGCGTTGAAATCGGGGGAGTCGGTCCAGCGACGGATGAAGGCGGTCTGGGCATCGAGGGAGAGGCCTTCGGCGACGTGGGCGTCGAAGTGGAGGGCGAAGGTGAGCGCGTCGGCGGGTGTGGCGGGGAGCTGCATGGCGGGTGGCTGGGGGTGGTTAGGGCGCTTAGGGGGTGGTGGGCAGGTGGGAGAGGCCGGCCGACGGCCGGCCATCAGGAATGGGGAGGGAGGGGGGCGAGGGCGAGGTTTCTGGCGAGTTGGGAAGGGGGCATGGGTGAGCTCCTGGATTGTGGGTGGTTTGCGGAGGAATGGAGCAGGGAGCGTGCCAAGGGGCGCGGCGGAGCCGTGCGCCTGACGGCGCAAGGAAGAAGTAAAAAGTAAGAAGTAAGAAGTGCGGCGGGGGAGTTCCCCCGACCCCCAACCACCAAACTACCCAACCACCAAACTACCAAACTATCGAACGAAGAAGACCTCACGCAAAGGGTGAAAAGGGCGCAAAGGGGGCGGGTGGTAAAATTTAGACAGGGTGATCAAAAATTGAACAGGGCTGGCTTGCAAATGGATGGGGGCGAGGCCCAAAAAACCTGTGTGGGGCTGGATGTGATGCGTTCGAGGGAAGTTGGCACGGGAGATGCTTGTGGGGGAAAGTGACAAAAGCCGACAGAACGGAGAAACGAAGATGAGAGAGAGCAAGGGACAGGCGGTGGCCATTGATTTGCATAACCGGGTGACGGGCGAGGAGCTGGAGAAGCTGCTGAAGATGCAGCTGGACGCGCTGGCGTCGGAGCCGGAGGTGGCGGCGACGCTTCCGCCGCTGATGGTGTGGGGGGCGCCGGGGCTGGGCAAGTCGAGCATCCTGCGGGACGTGGCGGCGGAGCGGGGGATCGAGTTCATCGACGTGCGCCTGGCGCAGCGCGAGCCGGTGGACATCCGCGGGTTGCCGGTGCCGGGGCCGGACGGGGTGAGGTGGCTGGTGGCGAGCGAGTGGCCGCGGGCGCCGGAGTCGCGGGGAATCATCCTGTTCGACGAAATCACGGCGGCGGACCGGTCGCTGCAGGTGGCGGCCTACGAGTTCATCCTGGACCGGCGGCTGGGCGAGCTGTACCGTGTGCCGGACGGCTGGTACATCTGCGCGGCGGGCAACCGGACGGGGGACCGGGCGGTGGCGGGCACGATGTCATCGGCGCTTGCGAACCGCTTCCTGCATGTGGAGCTGCAGGAGGACGCCGAGAGCTGGATCGCGTGGGCGCGGACGCACGACATCCATCCGAGCGTGACGGGGTTCATCCGGTTCAGGCCGGGTTGCCTGTTCAACCAGGAGGGCGAGAACCTTGAGCGGGGCTGGCCGACGCCGCGGTCGTGGGAGCGCGTGAGCCGGATGCTGGCGCGGTTCGGGGAGGGCGACGAGGGGCTGCTGCGGAAGGTGGTGTACGGACTGGTGGGGAACCACGCCGGGGTGGAGTTCATGGAGTTCCACAAGATCAACGCGCAGTTCGACGACGTGCTGGCGATGATGACGGATCCCGGGCGGCCGGTGCGGATTCCCGAGGGGGCGGACCGGAAATATGCGCTGTGTGCGGCGATGACGTATCTGCTGTGGCGCGGCCGGGACGCGGCGGACGAGGCGCGGCGGATCGACGGGTTCTTCCGCATCTGCATGGCGATGACGAGCGATTTCGCGTCGATGGCGATGATGGACGCCATGGCCGGGAACCGGCGGGATGAGCACGCATACTTCGCGGAGCGGCTGTTCCGGCATCCGCGTTACGCGGAGTGGGCGGAGAAGCACGGAAAGGCGCTGAGAAAACGACTCTCGATTGCGGTTTGATGGAGGTCTGTAAGACAGTTAGGGGGTTAGGTAGTTTGGTGGTTAGGTGGTTTGGTAGTTAGGTAGTTTGGTGGTGGGTAGATGTGGCACAGAGGGAAATGAAGAGAAAAAGAGGGAGGAAGGGAATCTCACGCGGAGGCGCGGAGGGGAGTCAGGAGTCAGGAGTTAGGGGTAAGAGGAAGAGGCTCCTTACAAACTACCTAACCATCAAACTATCAAACGCTGAAACGATCAAACGATGAAACGATCAAACGAGAAAGGACGAAGCGATGGGATTGAGCGAGACGGAATTGGCGAGGCTGAAGAAGCGTACGCTGGAGCAGATGTGCCAGGACCGGCAGAAGCTGGTGGTGCGGTTTCCGTTCACGGGCGGGTTCCTGATGCGGCTGGAGCTGGTGCCGGTCCGGGACCGGCGGTTGCGGACGGCGGCGACGGACGGGGAGCGCGTGTTCATGAGCATCGGGTTCTGCTCGCAGCTGTCGGCGGAGGAGCGGCTGTTCGTGATGGCGCACGAGGCGTGGCACGGGATTTTGTTGCACATGCTGCGTCAGCAGGGCCGGGAGCCGCAGACGTTCAACGTGGCGACGGACATGGAGGTGAACCGGATGCTGCTGAAGGAGGGGGTGAGGACGCCTCCGTGGTGTCTGATGCCGAAACGGGAATGGGAGGAGCTGTCGGCGGAAGAGATCTATGAGCGGCTGAAAAAGCGGAAGGAGCCGCCGCCCGAGATGGCGAAGCCTGGCGGCGAACAAGCGGGTTTAAGCGGGCAATTCGACAAGCATATCCAGCCTGGGGAGGGGACGGGGGGGGAGGACAAGACGCCCGGGGCGGGGAAAGAGTCCGTGAGCGACGAGTGGGGAGAAGTGGGCCTCGATCCGGATTTCACGCCGTCGATCGACCGGCGGCTGGCGGAGAAGGTGCGGGAGCGGATCGTTGCGGTGGCGCAGCAGATCGAGCGGATGCGAGGGACGGTTCCGTCGCATCTGGAAAGCCTCGTGACGGCGTCGCTGCGGCCGCAGATCCGCTGGCAGGAGGTACTGGCGCAGTTCGTGACGAGCTGCTATGGCGGGTCGCGGCGCTGGCTGCCGCCGAGCCGTCGGCACGTGGGCCAGGGGCTTTATCTGCAAAGCTCGCGCCAGGAGCGTCTGAAGGCCGTGGTCGCGGTCGATACCAGCGGAAGCACCACGGCCGACTTGCCGCAGTTCTTCGCGGAGCTGGAATCGCTCCTGCGGACGTTCGGCGAGTACGAGGTGACGGTCATCCAGTGCGATTGCGAGGTGCAGGACGTCGAGGTGTTCGACGCCTTCCATCCGCTTTGCGCGCCGGAATGGCGGACGGATGGGCACGGCGGGACGGATTTCTGTCCGCCGTTCGACTGGCTGGCCGAGCACCCGGAGACGGAGCCCGCGTGTTTCATCTACGTGACGGATGGATACGGTCCCGCGCCGGAAACGCCGCCGCCGTGGCCTGTCCTGTGGGTGCTGACCGGCGACGGACACAAGCCCGCGGCGTGGGGAATGGAAGTGCGGCTGAGGCGGGAGGAAGGACGAAGGAGAGAGTAAGAAGGAAGAAGTACGAAGGAAGAAGTGCTGAGGACAGGAGTCAGGAGTTAGGAGTCAGGAGTCAGGGAAATGGGCTTCTTTCTAACCACCAAACTAGCAAACTACCAAACCACCAAACTATCGAACGGTCCAACGGGAAACGTGCTTGTGGGGCGGGAGGGGAGTGCGAAGGAGGGCGGGTTTGCCTGTCCGTGCTTCGAACGCGAATTGTTGCGTCTGGGGGCCGATCCCTACCAGCAGAACGACCTCGGACTCTGCTGGAACGATGTCGACGGGCATTTCGTCCCGGAGCGGTAGCCCGGGCGGGATGGGGTGACGACGGGGCGCGAACCATGATTTTGACTCGCCAGAGGTGAGAGAGACAGCTTTGCAGGATGGGAGGATTTGCGCTTGATGGGCGGGAGGGGAGCGGGCAGAATTGGGGGCGGAGAGAGAAGATGGCGACAGCGAGGGCTGAAAAGGACTTGTAGGACGGATAGGACGGGAAGGATGCTGGGATGGACGGGACGGGCGGGGAGAGGCGGGCGGGGAGCGCAATGCGAGGAGAATCGACATGACTTTGGAAGAACAGCGGAAAATGCTCGGTGCGGCTGGAGATATCGTGCAGGATTGCGACCGCATTGTCCGGGAGGCTGCCAAGCAGGTTTTGGCCAGAACGGAGGAGGTGGCTTCGATTTCTGATCTTCTGGGCGACGCATCCGAGTTCAACGACGACGAGAAGCAGGCGATTGACAATGCCATTGCCCTGGAAAGGGAGGTGGAGAGCAATGGTGACCCGGTCAAGATGTGCGAGTTGGCCGACTGGATTGAGTCGTGCACGCTGTTTGATGACGATGAAGAACAATCTCACCTGATGTTGCAGTGGTACGCGAAGGCGGCGCTTGGCGGTTCCCCCGCTGGCATGTCAGCCATCGGGCGGGCGTTTGACGGCTGGTATAGCGATGCGGCGCTGTTCGATTCCGATGACGAGGTTGATGACGACGAGTCCCTGCTTCAAGATGACTTGATTGGCGCGGCTTGTGAACTGGCCGCAGCCAAGCGTGGCGAATCCTTTGGATTGCTCCAGTGGTTTTCCTACTATTTGGGATGGAAGCTCGAAAAACCGTGTGAACGGAATTTTGACAAGGCGATGGATTGTCTCGTTCAACTTGTCGAAAGAAGTCATGCTGTCAACGCGGGTCCCACCCGGCGAGACATCTGGGCATATCAGGGAGCTCGTCAATTGGAAGATTTGGTGAAAAAGGCACCACCTCAAAACGAGTGGGATGATTGCGAGTATCCATATATTTTCGGGTTGTGCTGCGAAAAAGGCTGGGTGTTGGAGAAAGACCTTGAAAAGGCCCTTGCCTATTATCGCATGGCTGCTGGATTCGGGCATGAGAGGTCAAAGGTTGCCGCAAAGTGTTTAGAGGAAGAGATGGCGAAATAAGCGATGCCAAACAAGTCACTTGGATTGACGCAATATGGGAGAAAGAGAATCGCACAGAGAAAGGTCTGCAAGCAACTGGTAGATGTCGACCAAGAAAGAAGAAGTGAACAACAAGGTAGCTATAGTAAGTTAGCATTGGAGACTAGCAATGACAGACGAAAACGTGAAGGCGAATGTGTTGTCCGTCGGAGAATTGTTTGAGGGTAAGGAGAGCGCAAAATTACGGATACCAGCTTATCAACGAGATTATGCATGGACAGCGACGGATGTGGAGGCGTTGTGCAGGGACATTCTGGTGGCTTTTTCCGCGAAAAGGCGAGAATATCCAATTGGCACACTTGTCTTACATGAAAATCACGAAGGTGGAGACTGGTTGGACATCGTGGATGGACAGCAACGATTGAGCACGATTTGCATGTTGTCGGACAGACGTCATGCATTGTCTGTTGAATCGGGCAACAGTGATTTTGGTAAGTTGGGGAAAGAAAAGGCCGAGGAGCTTCGTTTGGAAATCAAAAAGAAGATTGGAGAGGACAGTTTAGAAAAAGTTAGGGCTTACATACCACAGTGTACGTTCGTTCGCATAATAGTAAAGGATGTTGAGGAAGCATTCCAGTTGTTTGATACGCAGAATGGGCGAGGAAAGCCACTGACAGCGGCAAATCTACTCAAGGCGTATCACTTTCATGAAATGAATAGAGGTGGAATTGGGAATCGTGCAGAGGTTGGACGAGAACGGCAATGTGAGTTGGAGGGCATGTGGGAGGGAATCGATAAGGAAGAGGAATGGGGAATGAATGGCCCGCTTTTGGCTCCTTTGCTTGAGCAACATCTTTTCCGCTTGCGTCGTTGGTGCCGTGGGGACGAAGCGTTTTATACTGAGTTCAGGAAAGAACAGCACATTGGTGAATTCAAGGGCGTGACTTTGGGGGACGGGGATGGTGTGGCACCATGTCATACCGGAGCATTTCTGAAGCGATTTTTTAGGCAACAATACAAAAATTCAGGATTAACGCTGGTAGGAATGCCCTCGCGGATGGGGGAAGGTAGGCGGGATCCCCCGAGCTTGGATCCATTCGAGAGCATCACTCAACCCATAGTGAACGGGGAAGACTTTTTCCTTTACGTGACCACTTTTGCCACTGCCCATAAAATGTTGTTTGGAGATGCGGTTGTGAGTGGGTTGCAGGAGTTTAAGGAGTTTTATCGGGAAAACTGTCTTGGATATGACAAATGTGGCCAATGGACGGGAAAGTACTCCCGTCAAGTATTTGAGTCACTGTGTTTATTGCTGTTTGACCGATATGGAATTGAGGGACTTGTGGCACACCATCGTCTGATGTACCGGTGCGCGTATTGGGAGTGTAGCCGCCGGGCGTGGACATGGCGTCACACCCCTGGACAAGCGTTCGCGGCACGTGTCGCGCGAGCCATGGTAGCAAATGAAACACTTGCAGAGTTGTCCGATGCTTTCGCCAAAATTGGGACGGAACTTGATCAATTATGCGATAATGTCCCCTGCAATGGAAATGGGTATCATTTGCCAAAGAAGCAACGTGATATCGTTGACGGAAAATTTGAGACCGAAATTATTGAGGAGCCGGGTATATGAATGAACATACTACGAGTGTTGCGCCAATTACGGCTGGAGAGTTGTTTCATCATACTTTTTCCATTCCGCTTTATCAGCGAGGATACACTTGGGGCCGTGAGGAAATTTGGCAGTTGTTGGACGATCTTTGGAACGCTTTCAACGTTTCTCCAGAGAGAATAAGAAACTACCATTTAGGCAGTTTAACAGTCTTTCCCCATCGTGGACCTTTCGGAGAATCTGAATACGAGCTGATTGATGGACAACAGCGCACTATCACATTGGGACTACTTTTGCGGTTGCTATCCAAGCCAGACAAGCAGATGGGATTGGCGCGGAGATTGCACTTTGAAAATCGGCCAGAAGACGAAATGTTCTTATCAGCCTTTGATGCTACTCCAAAAGAAGTTCCGACAAGACCTCGTGCATTTCTGGCGGCCATAAATGCGATGCTTGACCATGAGGTGTTCGGGACGAAACAAAGCGCCCAAAAGGAGCAGTTTGCGGAATTTGTGCGAAACAGGGTCGTGCTCTTCAAAGTCGAAATGCCTCTTGAGACTGATGTGTCCGCGTATTTCGAGATAATGAATAGTCGTGGTGTCCAGTTGGAGTTTCATGAGTTGCTCAAGGCAAAGCTCATGTCGAGATTGCCGCAAGAGAGCAACCGAGTCTTGTTCGACCAACTCTGGACAGCTTGTGCGGGCATGAGCGGTCATCTTCTGGATCGGTTGCCAGAATCCATTGGGGACGAGTTGCTCAAAGGGGCTCAATCTTGGATGCATCTGGATGGGAATCACATGTCCTTTTCTTCAAGACAGCACGATGGAGAAGAAGAGAGGGCTGTAATCCCTGATTTCCCGAATTTTTTGATGCATGTACTGCGGGTGTATACGAGGAATGGAGAAGTCCCTCTTGACGAACGGAACATACGTGATGTTTTCGAAAATTATCTGAAAGAGGGAAAAATTGATGCCGTCGATTTCATGGACACCCTGTTGAAATTGCGAATCAGATTTGACAAACTTGTGATAAAAGCGGCAGATGGGGAAATAGACCGCGAGTTGGAATGGCGGCTTGAAGGCGAGGGCGGATGGTCTCCGGGAGACAAGGCACGATTGATCCATTTGGAATCGATGTTGCAGGTCACTTATCCGTCGCGACGCAACAAGAGTTGGGTATTTGAAGTGTTGGCATCGGAAGTGGTGGATGCTCCCACGTTAATTGCTCTTTTGGAAAACCTTGTGCGAAAACGACTGAATGATGTGGTGTCAAACGACGGCGGTTGGGCACGTAAAGGTACGGGCACCTCACATCTATTGCTGAATGCCATTGATTACTTGCTTTATTGCAACAATCCGGAAGCTTACTCGGGGGATAAACGTTTTCGGTTTGCCTATCGCAACACCGTGGAACATCACTTCCCGGTTGGCTCCGCCTCGGAATCATCCGTATCCTCGGATGATGCAACCGAGCAGTGGACAAAAGAAAATGTCAATGATATCGGAAACCTCTACTTATTGGCTCAATCGGACAATTCATCATTGAGTGTTCGCGATCCGTGGAACAAGGTTAAACTTGTCAAAGAGAGAGACAAATTACCGCCGAAGCGGCGTGAGATGTATGACTTGACTGAAAAGGATAAAACATGGACGCCTCGCATGATGCGAGAGCATTCCGAACGGGTGCGGGTGTTGCTCGATGCCTTCTTGCAGAAGGAGGCGAATTCGAAGAGTGCCGATTAATGGGTGGGGGGCGACGCGGGTGTGTTCCCTCAGTGTGCGGGTGGGGGTGTTGGCATGGAGTGTGCTTCAAGGCGGGTGGGTGCACATGAATCATGAAACAGAGGAGAACAACATGAAGCGGATGCGGAAAGCCGCAGGGGCACAAAGGAATGGAAGGCGGGCGGGATGACGGTGTATTTGCGGGATTTCACATTCCTGTCCCAGGAGCAGGAATGTCGGATGCTCGCCTTGGAGAAGCGCGAATGCTTCGACTCGTTCTATCCGTTCCAGTTTCTGCCCGGGAAAGGCGTTGGGAAAATCGAGTTCGAGCCCATCACCATCTTTTGCGGCGGGAACGGATCGGGCAAATCGACGATGCTCAACATCATCGCCGCCAAGCTCGGTCTCCTCCGGGAGCTTCCCTTCAATCCTTCCCCGTTTTTCGATTGGTACGTCCACGGTGTCACGCGGCGCGTGTATGGCGTGGTCGAGGACAAAGACGTGCATGTGGACGGCACATCCTTCAATTCTTCCTTGCCGGAGGAAATCAAGGGCGTGCCCGGCGCAAGCCGCATCCTGACGAGCGAGGATGTGTTCGACAAGACCCTGGCCATCCGCAAGAGAAACCGCGAAATCGACCGCGACCGGGAAGAAATCGGGCGGCGGTGGTGGAAGTACCACGTCGATGGCCAGCGCGTGCCCTATTCGGGCAAGGAAGGAGAGGCCAGGGAGATGTGGCTGGCCCAAAGACGGATGAAGGGCAAGACGATGACAAAGGTGATTCTCGAAGAACTGGGGCGTAACGAGAAAACGGGGTCGAACGGCGAGAACGCCTTCGATTTCTTCCTGGAGAAAATCCGCGAGGGCGCCCTCTATCTGCTCGACGAGCCCGAAAACAGCCTGTCCGCGGCATGGCAGAAGAAGCTGGGCATGTTTCTGGAGGGGATGGCGAGGTTCGAAGGGTGCCAGTTCGTGATCGCCACGCATTCGCCTTTTTTGCTGGGGATACGCGGGGCGAAGATCTACGACCTGGACACGGCTGGGGTGCCGGTGCGGAAGTGGACGGATCTGGAGAACGTGCGGGAGTTTTTCGGGTTCTTCCGGGAGCGGGCGGAAGAGTTCGAGGGGTAGCTCACACAGAGGCACGGAGGTTTTAGCCACAAAGGGCACAAGGGAGGAGGCAGGAGTTAGGAGGCAGGGAAGAACAAAAGAACAGGGGCGCGCCTGCGGCGCGAGTGACGAGAGACGAGTGACAAGTGACGAGAGGGGGCGCGCTGGCGCGCGAAGAAAAGAGCGGGGGAGGGAAGACCAACCTGATGACGATGCTGAAGGGCCGTTTGGTGGAGGCTTCGGGGGGGGCGTCGCGCGTGGTGGCGTTCTGGCGGGATTGTAGCGTAG
>JAEEGL011359098.1_pt1 | contig 11352 bp, 5 predicted proteins | sample 9134231 | NCBI WGS metagenome assembly JAEEGL01 (sample SAMN16246548, study PRJNA631951) | gut metagenome | biome: gut microbiome; feature: rumen; material: fiber-attached | host: Bos | place: Iran: Karaj | collected 2018-10
CGTGACGGTTCTTCTAACTTCTCTGAAGGTAATCGTTGGGGTACATTCCCATCTGCAGCTATCGCATGGCGTATCAAAGAAGAGTCTTTCCTTAAGGATGTACAGGCTATCAGCAACGCGAAAATACGTTTCGGTTGGGGTCAGACAGGTAACGCCGGTGGTATCGCTGGTCGTTCTACTTATGCTCTTTCTTCTGCTGACACAAAGTATAATTTCTATACATTTGGAGCCGGTGGCGGTTCTACAGGTCAATTCGAGCGCAATACAGGTTTCTATGCTCCTCTGGTTGACACTAACCTTAAGTGGGAGACCAATGAACAGCTGAACTTCGGTATTGACCTCGGTTTCCTGAATGGTGACTTGAACATCACTATGGATTACTTCATCCGTAAGACCAAGGACCTCCTTATCGAACGCCAGATTCGTCCTTCTGCAGGTAATACTTCTATCTATACCAACTTCGGTCAGATTGATAACAAGGGCTTCGAGTTCTCTATCAACTACAATAAGCAACTGAATAAGGATTGGGGTATCAACGTTGCATTCAACGGTTCTACTTTGACTAATAAGATTAAGTCGATGGGAGTTGACTATACTTCTACATGTAGCGGTAGCAACAGTACTTATTCTGCTGATGGTATTGATGGTTCAAACATCGGTGCAGTCAACGGTACGGGTTTCGTTTGGGATAACCACTCTATCTGTCGTGAGGGTGAGGCCGTAGGTTCTTACTATGGTTACAGAGTTGCAGGCATCATCAATTCTGAAGCAGATCTTGCTAAGGCTAATGCACAGGGTCAGAATGCATCAATGGGTGACTTCCTCTTCGTAGATACTGATGGCAATGGTACATTGGATGACGGTGACCGCCAGATTCTCGGCAATGGTCTGCCTTCATTCAACTTCGGTCTGAATATTAGTGCAACATATAAGAATTGGGACTTCAGTCTCTATACCCATGGCGTTCTCGGTATGGATATCCTTTCATACTCTAAGATGCGTATGAGTATCATGAACCCATCAGATGACTCATGGACTCCAGCCCTCCTGCAGGATAGCTATGCTAATATGTGGAGTGCAACAAACACCGGTGCATCTCTTCCACGCCTGACTCGTCTTGACAACAATAAGAACAGCCGTGTCAGCGACGCTTGGATTGAGAATGGAAACTTCCTTAAGATTAGCAACATCCAGGTTGGTTACAATATTCCAAAAGCTCTGCTCCGCACCATTGGTGTTAATGCTGTTCGTGCATACTTCGCAATTCAGAACCTCTGCACAATCTCTCCTTACACAAAGTATGGTGATCCGGAAATTGGTCAAGGTAGTGTAATCTATACCGGTCTTGATACTGGTCGTTATGCAACTCCTCGTACATTCCAGTTTGGTCTTAATGTCACCTTCTAATTACATATAAAAGAAATAGATTATGAAAAAATTAATTAAATATTTTGCATTGGCAGGTCTTGGAATCGTTGCTCTGTCTTCATGTAATAACGAAGAATTCCTTGACGTACCCAAATATGACATTCTGGACATTGCGTCTCAGTTTGAGGGTGATGATAATGCCCGCCTTGGCTTGAATGGTATCTATGCTTATAATAATGTAAGTAAGCAGGATAACAGTTGGGGTTACAAGCCGAATCTTTTTACTGGTAGCCATCCTACAATGGATACTCAGTGTACTGGTTGGGACGTTAAGTTCCTTAATCAGACATGGGATGCCAACGTCGGTGAACTTGGTGAAGGTTGGGCTCACGCATATGCAGCCATCTGCCGAGCTAACCTTTATCTGGCCGGTCTTGAGACAGCCGAGAATGTAAGTGCTTCTGCTAAAAAATTCTGCGAAGGTGAAGCTCGTGCACTCCGCGGTTATTTCTACTCTTGGTTGGCTACAACTTTTGGCCGTGTTCCTATGCTTGCCACTGGTGAGGACTTCAGCAATACTCCAAATAAGGCTGCTGCTGAGACATACGAAGAGATGTGGGACTTCATTATTGAAGACTTCTCTAAGGCCGCAGAACTCCTTGAATGGAATCCATATAATAACCAGTATGGTCGTTGTACCAAGGGTATGGCAAAGGCATACCTTGCTGACGCCTATATGTGGAAGGCATTCCGTTGTCCAGAGACTGCTGCTGATTGCTATAACAAGGCAAAGGCTGAGTTGAAGAGCATTATCGATAGCAATACATATAAACTCGTGACCAACTTCGCTACAAACTGGGATCCTGCTGGTTTCTGGAATGAGGAGTGTGTTTGGGCTATGTGTTCAGACGAAGGTGCAGAGTGGAGCAGCTGGGGTGGCGACCGTACCATCACTTTCTGTAATCCAAACATGTTTAAGTGGTTCACTGCTTGTCCTGAGAATGGCGGTTGGGGCTCACAGTACCTCTCTTGGGAGTGGTATTCTTGCTATGAGAAGGGCGATACCCGTCGTGATGCTTCTTGTGCAACAGGTGCAGTACCCGAAGACCAGCTTAAGAAGTATGGTATTGAGAAATCAGAGAAAGTTTGGGGTTACCATCCTTATCTGAAAGACTCTCTTGGAACAAAGAATGATCTTGGTCAGGTTGTAAAGCCTTTCGTCAATGCTGAAGGTGTTTTGGCTGGAACCAAGACTATGCAGTTCCACTTCACAAATGGTGAGTTCGCACCTGCAATCTGGACTACCAAGATTTGGCGTAATGCATTTGCCGATGGAAACTCATGGGGAACTCAGATGTGGTCTCCAACAATTATTTACGGCAAGCGTTATGCAAACGTTCTGCTCGACTATGCAGAATGCTGCTTCCGCACAGGTCAGGAAGCTGAGGGTTGGAAACAGCTTGACATTCTCCGCAACCGTGCATGGGGTAACCTGACAATCGGTCAGGACTACAGCAAGTACATTGCTCATTTCAATAATATATATACAGGTAATGGTAAGAATACTACAATGAAGGAATATCCTATTGGTGTTCTGACAGAGGCTGTCACTGTTCCTTCAGCACAGGAATACTACACTGCACTCAAGGCAAAGCCAAACCGTGTAGGTTATGTTCATACCTCTGAGGCTTGGAAGATTGCTGTCAATGAGGAGCGTCGTAAGGAGTTCAACTCAGAGTGGTGTCTCTGCCCAGATATGATTAAGTCTGGTTACATTGAGGATCACATCAACTATAACTATCCAAAGGATGATGGTGGCTCTGACTATGCTAACTATCCTTGGTCAAAGCGTGAGTTCGACTTCGACATTAAGAAGATGGATATGCCAATTCCTGCTGACGAAATCTTGAAGAATACGCTCCTCAAGCAGAATCCTGGTTACTAAATCATTTGCTGAGAAAAAATTCTAAATACAGTTAGTACTTAGATGTACATTGTTTTGGTATTTTTGGATGGTGCCGCGTTGAGAAACGTGGCACCTCTTTACTATTAGCAAACTTTATAGCTGAAATATTCACTTTTCTCAAAATATATTCCTAATTTTGCAGATGAAATGCGAATAAATGAATTTATAACACGATACTGGCGATGGCTGCTGACTGCAATATTTGCTGTGGCAGTGTTCTTTTTCTGGTTGTTCCGCATGCCATTCCTGATTTTGGCACGCGAACAGTCTCAGTTGTTTCTTTGGGATACAGATTATTTTATTGATCGTCTTTTCATACCAGGAGGCTTAGCTCAATGGCTTGGTGAGTTTATCGTTCAGTTCTTTATAAATCCATTATATGGTGCTTGTTGGTTCGTTCTACTCTTTGTCTCGGTTCAACTGCTGACTTATATCTTGTTTAGATTAAAGGACCATTACAAATATCTGCTTAGTTTTTTGCCATCGCTGGTACTTTGCTATCTTGCTTGTGATCCTGACATCCCTATGACTCCTATAGTTGCTGTTTTACTTACGATGTTGATAATGGCAATAGTACCCCAAATGCCCTTTGCTGGCCTTGTAACATCTGCTATTTTTATTCCGATTGGTTATTGGCTTTTAGGTCCTGCTATCGGATTGTTGGCACTTTATTCGTTCCACTGGCTAGGTAGCAATATGCCGAAAATGAAAGTTTCTGCCTCAGCCATAGCTATTATGGTGCTTTTGTGCTTATGCATATGGACAAGTTCATTTCTCTCACCATACCCTATCCGACAACTTGCTCGAGGCGTTGATTACTATTGGGAAGGCGACAAGGTAGGTACCTACGAGGAGATGGAATATGATATGCTTGTCCGCCAGCAACGATGGATGTCAATCACCGCAAAATACGATAAGAACCCTACAGAATCACTCGCTGTAAAGAATGCCGTACAATTGGCATTGTTGAATCTTCAGCGAACAGACCCTCAAGGGCTTATGCAGAATTTAACGTATATAACCCAATCGCTTAAGAGTATTTCCTCTGCATTCCTGATGAGTGAGGTGGGTTTACAGATAGGTATGGTAAACATTTCGCAGCGCTCTGCTTTCGAGGCTATGGAGGCTATTCCTAATCACAACAAGAGTGCAAGAGCCTTAAGAAGACTCATTGAGACGAATATCGTTATAGGTAATTATCAGGTGGCTCTGAAATATATAACAATATTAGAGATGACATTGTTCTATCGCGGTTGGGCACACCGGATGCGACAATTGGCAGAACATCCTGAACAGATTAAAAAACATCCTATCTATCAACGTCTTCAAGATTCGTACATTAGAGGTAGGGATATGTTCTTTTATTAGAGGAGAAATGAGATGAGAAAACTTGGATACATCATATTGTTCCTATCAGCTTGGCTATGGGCTGCTTGTGTCTCAAAGCCGAGCCATGTCACTAAGTCAGATTTACTTCCCAAAATATATCCAGACTATATCGGAGTGACTATGCCAGTAGACATTGCTCCACTGGATTTCTCTATGGATGATGATGACTATGAAACCATCGATGTGGAAGTGAAAGGCTCAAAAGGCGGAATCATACACGTCAATGGCAACTTCGCTGATTTTGATATCGATGAATGGCATCAGATGTTAAAACAAAACCAAGGCGGAAAACTCTGTTTCACCGTCTGTGCTGAGAAAGATGGCCAGTGGACACAGTTCAAAGACTTTGTAATTGAAGTCAGCACTGCTCCTTTGGAAGAGTGGGGCATTACCTATCGCCGTATTCCCCCTAGCTATGAGATGTACAGCGGCATGGGGCTCTACCAGCGCGACTTAAGCAATTTCGATGAGACAGCACTTCTGGTAAATACTCAGACTCCCAATCAGTGTCTTAACTGCCATACTGCCAATCGTACAAACCCTGATCAATATGTCTTTCATATTCGCGGTGACCATGGTGCTACAGCCGTAAGCAAGAACGGCACCATTGATCTTTTGAAAGCCAAGAACGACTCGCTTGGCGGTTCGATGGTTTATCCCTACTGGCATCCCGGAGGACGATACTGTGCCTTCTCTACGAACAAAACCTCGCAGATGTTCCATACCAACATGAAAAATAAGCGTATTGAGGTATATGACGCTTCGTCAGATGTCTTTCTCTACGATACAGAGACTCATACTATCCTTCGCGACACACTGATTATGAAAAAATACTGGGCCGAGAATACACCAGCTTTCTCTCCAGACGGGAAATGGCTTTATTTTACAACGGCCATGAGACAGGTTTACCCTACTGACTACGACAAAGAGAAATATAGCCTATGTCGTGTAAGTTTCGATGAGAAGACTGGTAGTATAGGTACTGAGGTCGACACTTTGGTGAATACCTCCATCACTGGTAAAAGTGTTTCCTGGCCTCGCCCTTCATACGACGGTCGCTATTTGATGTACACACAGACTGACTATGGATACTTTACCATCTGGCATCCTGAGGCAGACCTATGGTTGCTTGATTTAGAGACTGGTGAAACACGCAAGATGGAAGAAGTTAATAGTGACAGGGCTGAGAGTTTTCATAACTGGAGCACAAATAGCCGATGGTTTCTCTTTACAAGCCGAAGCGAGGATGGGCTCTACACCAAAGTATATTTTTCTTATATTGATAGTATTGGACGTGCCTCCAAGCCTTTCCTGCTTCCACAGCGTGATCCCAAGAACTATTACCGCTACCTGCTCTATTCCTATAATACTCCGGATTTCGCCTCCCGTAGGATTGAGACAGACTCTCGAGAGATGGGAATCCGTATTGAAAGCAAGCAAAGGACAGAAACAAAAGTGGCTGTACCTTAATGCAACCGTTATCTGACAGGTCTTGATAACAGATAGAAACAAAAACAAAATATTTGTTAAATGTAGCACAGAGTTTGTTGTTTGTAACATTTGGCGTAATGTTACATTTTTACAAATTCTGCGTTACGTGTAATAAAGCATTAATATTTTAATAGCAATACCTTTGCAACGATTTTGAAAATCAATGAGACGTGTTCCTTGTGAGCCCCCCCATAAACCTGAGAATTATTTTAATTATTATCAATTATCTAACTAAATTACAAAAGTATGTTAAATTTCAAATCACTGCAAAAGCCGTTAATGGCGCTGTTCTTGCTCTGTTTGTTCCCAATGGGAGCATTGGCTCAGAGTCTCATTAAGGGAACAGTCAAAGATGCTTCTGGCGATCCGATTATTGGTGCTAGTGTAAAAGTACAAGGACTTAAATCGGGCGTCATTACAGATTTCGATGGTAACTTTAGCTTGCAGGCAAAGGATGATGCAACACTGGTTATCTCTTACATTGGTTATCTTACTGAAACAGTTAAGATAGCTGGCCGCAACAACATCTCTGTTACTCTTAAAGAGGATGCACAGACACTGAATGACGTTGTGGTTATCGGTTATGGTATTCAGAAGAAGAGCGACCTTACTGGTGCTGTAGCTTCAGTTAAGGCAGAAGACCTCAAGAACCGCTCTACTACTGATGCAGCTGCTGCACTTCAGGGTAAGGCTGCCGGTGTTCAGATCCTTAACAGTTCTGGTAAGCCAGGACAGGGTGCAAATATCCGTGTACGTGGTTATTCTTCTAACTCAAGCAACATCGGTCCTCTGTTGATCGTCGACGGTCTGCAGGTTTCAAGTATCCAGTATCTTGATCCTTCTATGATTGAGTCTATGGAAGTTCTGAAGGACGCTGCTTCCGCAGCCATCTACGGTGCTGAGGCTGGTAATGGTGTTATCCTCATTACAACTAAGTCTGGTAAGAAGGGTACAGGAACTATCACTTATGATGCTAAGTTCACAAACCAGTCTCTTGGCAGAGTAGGAAAGCTTCTTAATGCTTCTGAATTCAAGGATTGGATGGGCATGCAGCTCGGCACTGCACAGGTTGAAGCTGATATGAAGGATGCTCAGACATTGTATGGTTGGAATCCAAATACCAATACAGACTGGATGGATGAGTACTTCGAGAACTCTTGGGCTCAGCAGCACACTATCACCTTCCAGGGTGCCAACGATCGTGGTTCTTACTTCCTGAGCGGAAGCTATGTAAATCAGGACGGTATCGTTAAGGGAAGCAAGGATAGCTATGAGCGTCTTACAGCACAGATCAATGCCGACTATAAGATTAAGGATTGGTTGCAGGTAGGTACTAATACAGCTATTGAGAAGTGGTCTACAAGTGGCATTTCAGAAAATGGTTATGGTTCTTCATTCGAAATGCTTCTCCTCATCGACCCTCTGACTCCTATGTATTGGACAAATCCAGATCAGATGATCGGTTCTTATCGTGATTACTATAATGCACGTCAGTCTGGTGACACAAGGTATACTCTCTTTGGTGACGAGAATGGTTACTATGCTACATCTTATTTCAATCAGCGTCTTGCTGGTGGTAACCCATTCTCTCAGCGCGATCGTGCAGAGGGTAAGAATGACGGTGTTAATGTCAATGGTACATTCTTTATGAACATTACTCCTATTAAGTATATAACATTCACTTCACGTCTCGGCTATCGTCTCTCATTCAACAACAGCTCTAACTGGGAGTACCCATATTACCTGAACGCTCAGACAAAGGGTGATAACTACAGAATCGAAGGTTCAAGCAATAACTCTACCTGGTATCAGTGGGAAAACTTCATCAACTATAACCAGGATTTCGGTAAGCACAATGTAGGTGGTATGGCCGGTATGTCTTATCGTCAGTATGACTCTAACGGTGTAAATGCGAATGCTCAAGGACCAGATATCCTGAAGGCTTATGAGCCAAATTACATTTATCTCGATTGTGTGAACGGTAACGAGAATACAACTAAGAATTTCGGCGGTAGACCAAATACTACACGTGCGCTTTCTTACTTCGGTCGTCTTCTTTACAGCTACGACAACCGTTACAGCGTGCAGGCTAACTTCCGTGCTGACGCATTCTCTTCTGAGAAGCTCTCTAAGGATAACCGTTGGGGTTATTTCTGGTCTGCATCTGCAGGTTGGACATTCTCTAATGAGAAGTTCTTCAAGGAGAACGTTGATCCAAGCATCATGTCATTCGGTAAGATCCGCGTATCTTGGGGTACTAACGGTAACGTAAACGTACTGAACAACTACTCTTATCAGGCAGGTATCTCTCTTAACAGCCAGTGGTATCAGTATGGTTCTACCAACGCAGCTTCTTACGGTTCAATGCCTAACGGTATCGCTAACCCAGACCTTACTTGGGAGAAGTCACAGCAGCTTGACCTTGGTGCCGACTTTCGTTTCTTGAACGATCGCCTCTCTGTTGGTATCGACTGGTATAGGAAGAAGACGAAGGATTTGCTCGTTGATGCGCCTGTAATGCCAGAGTCTGGTTATTCTTCAATGACTATTAATGCTGGTGAGATCGTGAATAAGGGTCTCGAGATGGAATTCTCTTGGAAGGATCATATCGGTGACTTCAAGTATAGCGTTTCTGCTAACTTCGGTACTCTTAGCAATGAGGCAACTTACCTCGATCCTTCTATCGAGCGTATCTCTGGAGCTACTGTTGAAGGTGCCAGCCCAGGTGCTGTACGTTGCTACTTCGAGAAGGGCGAGCCTGTATGGTACATGCGTGGTTATGCTTATGCAGGCAGAGCACAGGATGGCACTCCTCTCTATTATACAAAGGATGGTGGTACTACCAATGACCCACAGGATGGTGATATGAGAAATATCGGTTCTGGTCTTCCAAAGGTAACTTACGGTATTACACTTAACGCTGAATATAAGGGCGTTGACCTGACCATCTTCGGTGCAGGACAGGGTGGTAACGATGTTTACTACGGCCTCTATCGTACAGGTTACAACAATATTGCAGAAGGCGTTTATGAAGACTTCAAGTCAGAAAAGTTCCCCAATGCCTCAAGTGTTTATGGTGTTGCTAAGTTCTATCAGTCATCAGCTATGGTATACAGTGGAGCATTCTTCAAGCTCAAGCAGATTCAGCTCGGTTATACATTCCCGGTTAATCTGACAAAGAAGCTGTTTATCCAGAACCTGCGTGCATACATCTCTCTTGATGACTTCTTTACCTTCACCAGCTATCCAGGCCTCGATCCTGAGACAACAACACAGGAGTATAACTGTCCAGGTCTTGACAAGGGTGTATATCCTAATATGAGAAAGATGGTTCTTGGTTTAAGCGTTACATTCTAATCCTAATTTTAAAATCGAATTGAAATATGAAAAAGATATTATTTTTAGCAGCTGTGCTTTCTTCGGGTATGATGCTGACATCATGCAATGACAGGCTTGATGTTGAGCAGAAGGCAACCAGTAGCACAGGTAACTTCTATAAGACTGATGCTGATGCAGAGTCTGCTGTAACTGCTATGTATGCAACATACATCGGTGAGATCGGCGGAAACGAAGGTATCTGGAGTGCATATATTATGGGTCTTAACTATTCTTCAGACGATGTATTCGCTGCAGGTGGTGACAAGGCTGACCATACAGGCTTCCGTGAGCTTAACGAGTTCCGTTTCGATACAAGCTTTGGCCCTTGTAGCACTCTTTATAACCATATTTATAAGGCAATTTACTCTGCAAACCTTGTAATCAACTATTTCGGTGGTGAACTTGCGAATACTCCAGCTAAAAAGCAGGCTGTTGCTGAGGCAAGAGTAATGCGTGCTTGGGCTCACATGCTCGCTGCACAGGTTTATTACCAGCCACCATTGATTGATCACCTGATTACTACAGAGAAGCCGACAAATGCGGAGTCTCAGAAGGCCATCTTCGATTTCTGTGTAAAGGAGTGTGAAGAGGCTATGAATGATCTGCCTGACCGTAAGGGTCCTAGCGACAAGGAAGGTTCTTGGCGCGTAACTAAGGGCTTTGCTCAGTTCGTAGGTGGTAAGTCAGCTCTCTTCGGTGGTGACAATGCCAAGGCAGCTGCTTTGCTGAAGCCTCTGGTAGAGTCTTCTAACTATGCACTGGTTCCTGGCAATCGCTTCCGCGACCTGTTCCATATTGAGGGTGACGGTTGTGAGGAGAAGATTTTTGAGTTCAACTATACAACCAACACATCTCTCGGTGGTGTATGGGGCGGTAGCATTCAGCGTGGCCGTTGGATGGTTGCCAACGTACTCAACTGGCGTGGTGATGATATCGTAGGTGGTGGTAAGAACCCACAGATTTGTGCAACCGGTGGTTGGGGCGGTGGTGCCATCAACCATGACTTCGCTCATAAGATGCTTGCTAATGATGGTGACAGCTATCGTCGTAAGGCTACATTCCTCACTTCTGACGAGTTCTTCTATGATGCAACCTTATGCCCATGGCAGGACGATGTAGAGGCTGGTGGTACATTGAAGACTCGCGCAGAGAAGGAGCTTGACGAGAACCGTGGTATCACTAAGTCTGCAGGTTCGTTCTCTCGTAGTGACGTGATGGAGGTTAAGATGATGTGTCACCCCAATGATGTTGATCTCTCTGTTGGTGACAACTGTAATAACACTAACCTGTGTATTGCCCGTCTTGGTGAGGCTTATCTGCTCTACGCAGAGGCAGCTCTTGCAACTGGCAACAACGCAGAAGCTCTTAAATATGTAAACAAGATTCAGGAGCGTGCCGGCTCAAAGACTATTTCTTCTTCTGTAAACCTCCAGACTATTCAGGACGAGAAGCAGTATGAGCTTTGGTTCGAGGGTTGCCGCTGGTTTGATATCGTTCGTTGGGGTATTGCTAAGCAGTGCTACGACAAGGTTCTCGACAATATTCCTCTGCAGTGGGATGAATATTGGAATCCTTCAGACGGTTCTGCACCAAAGACTAAGCCTCACAAGCTCTATTATAAGATCCATCATCCATTTGCTGCCGATGGTGTAAAGCTTCAGTTTGTTGAGGGTAAGAACGAGTACTGGCCAATCCCACAGACCGTCATCGAGGTTAACGACCAGATGCACCAGGTTCGTGGCTGGGCTAACTAAAAGTGA
>JAEEGL011619981.1_pt1 | contig 11352 bp, 8 predicted proteins | sample 9134231 | NCBI WGS metagenome assembly JAEEGL01 (sample SAMN16246548, study PRJNA631951) | gut metagenome | biome: gut microbiome; feature: rumen; material: fiber-attached | host: Bos | place: Iran: Karaj | collected 2018-10
CATCATCTTCGCCGGCAGGATGTGGGCGACATCCCGGTCGGTCACGGCATAATCCGCCGCGTGGAGCGCGCCCGCGCTGCCGCCGAAGGTGAAATTCATCACCGGCATGACGGCACAGAGGTCCCCCACGTCGGTGCTGGCAGTGTTGCAGACACCCGCCGGCATGCCGCGCACATCGTAATCGCCGAGGAGCGCGGCCGCCTCGAACATCATCGGGGTCGGAGGGATCTCGGGACAGGGCAGATAGCCCTGCGTGTCCTCGATTTCGCAGCGGCAGCCGATGGCAAGCGCGCCGCCGCGGAAGCAGTTGTTGACCTTTTCGCCGACCTCCTCAATCACCGCTGTTTGATTCGCCCGGACCTGCATCTCGACAACGACCCGGCTCGGCACGACATTGAGGGCCTGTCCGCCCTCACGGATGACGGGATGGACACGGACGCAGTCGGCCTCGCGAAAGGTTTCGCGGATCATTCCCAGCGCGGACAGGCCGAGGCAGGCGGCATTCAGGGCGTTGACGCCGTGATCCGGCGCTGCGGCCGCATGGGCGGCAACACCGTGCACCGTCACGGTCTTTCCGACGAAACCGTTGCAGGCAGAGTTTCCGAGCAGCAGGTCCGCACCGGAATCGCGCCCGGCCATATGGGAATGGGTAGTCAGGGCCATGTCGATATCGTCAAAAGCGCCGCGGTACAGCAGCTCGCTCTTGCCGCTGCTGCAGTGCACATTCAGATCGCGCCGCACGGCCTCGCGTACGCCGGCATCCTGGAACTCCTCCGCCGGGACGGCGAAGAAGGTCACCGTGCCGTCGAGTGTACGGCGAACCTCGGGGTCGGAGAGGGCCAGGGCCGCCCCCAGCATACAGACCATCTGGGCATAATGCCCGCAGGCATGGGCATAGCCCCGGACACTCGCCGGGTGGTCCGGGCATTTCAGCGCGTCCAGTTCGCCGATGAGCGCGATGTTCGGGCCGGTGCCGTTCCCAACGGAAGCGCGCAGGCCGGTGCCGGCAAGGCCTGTCCGGACGTCCAGGCCCAGGCACCGCAGAAACTCAGCCGCTGTGGCAGCGGTGCGATGCTCGTACCAGCCCTGCTCGGGGTGGGAAAAGAGATCGTCGGCAAGGACCTGCAGGCGCTGCGCGTTGTCATCGATCATCCTGAGAATGCGCTGTTCGGTTTCATGCATGGCAGAACACCTCCCGGGATCCAAGATCATTTACGGTCCTTATCATATCGGAATCGGCAGCAGATTACAAGGCTTGTCTGAAGGGAGAAGTCAAAAAATCTGTTGGTTTTTCCTGCTGCTGTCTGCTATAATACAGATGCGAAACCTGTTGGAAGAAGGTCCGTCATGAAGAAGGAACATATCGGTATTCTGCAGATGATCACCTGCGCCGTGCTCTGGAGCATTGCAGGGATTTTTCTCAAGCTGCTCCCCTGGAACGGGCTGGCGGCAGGGAGTCTGCGCAGTCTGGTCGCGGGCATCACGATCGCCGTGTATATGGCGCTGCGGGGTATCCCCTTTTCGCTGAACCGCGGGACGCTTCTTGCGGGCCTGCTGGCCGGAAGCGTCTATATCTGCTTTGCGCTGGCAAACAAGCTGACCACCGCGGCCAACGCCATCGTGCTGCAGTTTACCGCACCGGTGTTCATCGTGCTTTTTTCCGCCGTGCTGTATAAGAAGGAGATCCGCAAACCGGATCTGGCGGTGGTGCTGGTGGTGCTGGCCGGCATCGCGCTGTTCTTCTTTGACCAGCTGGGGCCTTCGACGGTGCTCGGAAACTTCGTCGCCATCGCGGCGGGGATGTTCATGGCCGGGATGTACATGGCGGTGGATCGCCTGGAGCCGCAGGAGCGCTTCAGCGCCATCGTGATCGGCCAGGCCTTTGCCTTTCTCATCGGTCTGCCCGCGGTGATCATCACCAAACCTGTGATGAACGTCACGACCGTCAGCTGCATACTGATTCTGGGTGTGTTTCAGCTGGGTCTCTCCTATATCCTGTATGTCCGGGCAAGCGAGACCTGCCCCCCTCTGGCCTGCTGCCTGCTGGGTGCGGTGGAGCCGCTTCTGAACCCGGTATGGGTCATGATTTTTGACGGCGAGACGCCGGGCGTCTTTGCCCTGGTCGGAGGGATCATCGTCATCACGGCCGTCACGGCCTGGACCGTATGGGACGGGAAACAGAAAGCCATCGCCGCAGCGGCGGGAAGGGAGAGCCTGTGAGACTGCTGTATGCCGAGGACGAGAAATCGCTGGCCAGAGCCGTATCGACGATTCTGACCAGAAACAACTATGCCGTGGATACGGTTTCAGACGGGGAAAGCGCGCTGGAATGGCTGGAGACAGGCAACTATGACGGCGTCATTCTCGACGTGATGATGCCGAAGAAGGACGGCTTTGAGGTGCTGAAGGCTATGCGGGCAAGAGGCGACCGAACGCCCGTGCTGCTGCTGACGGCGCGGTCGGAGATCGACGACCGGGTCGCCGGCCTCGACCTCGGCGCCAACGACTATCTCACCAAGCCCTTTGACATGAAAGAACTGCTGGCCCGGATCCGTGCCATGACAAGGGTGCAGGGTCTGCAGACAGACAAGACGCTGAGCTTCGGGAACGTGACGCTGGACTGCTCCAGCTACGATCTCCGCGGCCCGGGCGGAAGCCATAAGCTTGCCGGAAAGGAATACCAGATGCTGGAGATGCTGATGCGAAACCCCCGTACGCTGGTATCCACCGAGGCCTTTATGGACCGCATCTGGGGCTATGACAGCGAAGCCGAGCTGAACAGCGTCTGGGTCTATATCTCGACACTGCGCAAAAAGCTGAAGAGCATCGATGCCAATGTTGAAATCAGGGCACAGCGCGGGGTCGGATATTATCTGGAGGTCAGCGCATGATCCGAAAGCTACGGAAGAAATTCATCCTCGCGGCGGTCGCGGCGGTCTTTCTCGTCCTGCTGCTGCTGATCGGTGCGATCAATGTGCTCAACTTCCGCAGTCTGGTCCGCGACGCGGACAGCACGCTGGAAATCCTGTCGCAGAACGGCGGCCGCTTTCCGGGCCAGATGTTCCGGCCGGAGGATCAGCCGGCAGAGATGATCCCTCCCCCCCAGAGCATGCAGGGCCCCCCGCAGGATCCGACGGCGCCGCCCGACCGGGAAGAGCTTCCGGATACGGGCCGGAAAGGGCCATTCGGCGACCGGCGCGGCGGCTTCGGCGAGCTTGCGTATCAGTCCCGCTATTTCACGGCCAGTTTTGACAGCGAGGGAAACGTGACTGTCAACCTGGACAACCTCGCGTCTCTGACCGAGGACGAAGCCAGGGCGCTCGCCGCGGCGGTCTATGCCCAGGGCCGGGAGAAGGGTTTTGCGGACGCTTACCGCTATCGTCGCACGGAGGCGGAGGGCGCGGAGACCCTGCTGCTGTTTCTCAACTGTGAGAGAGAGCTGGGCACCTTCCGAAGCTTTCTGTATGCCAGCATCGGGATCTCCCTCCTCGGCGTTCTCGGCGTCTTTCTGCTCCTGCTGCTGTTTTCCGAGCGGATCGTGCGGCCGATTGCGGAGAGCTATGAAAAGCAGAAGCGCTTTATCACCGATGCCGGACACGAGCTGAAAACCCCGATCACGATCATTCAGGCGGATGCAGACGTGCTGGAATCGGAGCTGGAGGGCGAAGGAGAAAACGAGTGGATCGCCGACATCCGCCGGCAGACCCGCCGCCTCACCGCGCTCACCGCAGACCTCATCTACCTGTCCAAGATGGAGGAGGAAAACCTGCCGCAGCAGATGCAGGACTTTTCCCTGTCCGAGCTGGTGGAAGAAACAGCCCGGTCCTTTCAGGCGATCGCGCGCTCGCAGGGGAAGGATTTTCAGCTGTCCGCTGCGCCCGGCCTGCAGATGACCGGGGATGAGAAAGCCATCGGCAAGCTGGTTTCCATTCTTCTGGATAACGCCATGAAGTATTCCCCGCCCGGCGGCACGGTTTCAACCGTGCTGGAGCGGGCAGGTCGAAACGCCCGGCTCACCGTCCGGAACAGCGCTTTCCAGATCGAGAAAGGAAACGCCGACCGTCTGTTCGAGCGCTTTGCGCGGGAGGACCGCTCGCGCAGCTCCGAGACCGGCGGCTTCGGTCTGGGCCTCGCGATCGCCAGGGCCGTTACGGAAGCCCATCACGGGAAAATCCACGCCGAGTCGGAGGACGGCGCCTCGCTGACGGTCACGGCAGAGCTGCCGCTCGCCTGACCCGCGCACAGCTCCCGCCGTATAAAAATGCTCTCGGACGGAGACCGCCCGAGAGCTTCTTTTATATATCTGGTTTTCAGGTTTTGTCCGTCGGGGGCAGAAGCGTGGAGGCATTCTCCTCCGGGGCAGGCAGCTTCTCTGCCGCTTCAGCCGCAGCAGCCTGTACCACAGGCGGCGCAGCGGTCTTCTTTTTCCCGAGCATGCATGCCAGAACGCCGACGCCGAGGCAGCCGGCAACCATTTTGACAGCAACGCGGATGCCGGGAACTGCTGCCAGAATCGCCCAGCAGACGAGGCCGATGGCGAGCTCCGCCCAATAGTTCCGGTCCTTCTTCAGAGCCTTCCGCCAGAGAAGGACGCCGAGGAAGAAGCCGAGAAACACCGGCGCCGCAATCAGCGCAGCCACGACGACAAAGATCAGCACAAGCGCCGGACGCACGCCGACTCCCGAGACAAACAGAATGATGCTGGCAAGCGGCAGGGCGGCAAGGACCGCAAGGCCGATGCCGAAAGCCTTGGCAAAGGTGCCGAAGGGTTTACCGGTATAATCGGCATCCACCTTCTCCCAAAGGGGTGTGAGCCAGAGGAAGAAGTACGCAATCAGCAGCAGGCCGATCAATTTGAAAACGGTGGATTTCAGCTTTGCCAGAACGGGAGATGATTTCGGCTTCGGCGCCTCCACTGCAGGGGCATTGGCACCGGAATCCCCGCTGCTGTTCTGGGCATCCTGGGTATCCTGTGCGTCCTGAGCATCCTGCCCGTCCTGAGCATCCTGCCCGTCCTGAGCATCCTGCGCGTCCGTGGCATTCTGCGTGCCTGAGGCATCCTGCGTGCCCAGGATACTCTGGAGGCCCTGGCTGTCCTGGTTGTCTTCATAAACCACGGCACCGGCAAGAAGGTCGGCAGGCGCGCTGATTTTCGCGCTGCTGTTGTACCGGAGAATGCCTTCGATCTCGGCATCGTCAGTGATTCGGATTTCTTCCGCAGCGAGCGTTACGTCGCCCCCCACATGGCCGCTGATCGAGACGCTTCTGCCGCCGGCCAGCAGGTCGCGGCCGACAGAGCCGCGGATGTCCACGGAATTGCCGGCAATGGCCAGGTCACGGCCGCAGCTGCCGGAAAAGCTGACCGCGTTGCCGCCGACAAACGCATCCCCGCTGTTTTCGCCGGCGAAGGACACCGTGTTGCCCGCTACGAAGGCATACTCGCTGAAGCCGGCAGACGTCACCGTATTGCCCGCTTCAAAAAGGATGCCCTTGACATCGGCAGCGCTGTTCGGATTCTCACCGGCGAGGAAAACGGTGGAATCATATTCTCCGCTGATGTTCTGCTCGTCCCCGGAGAAGACAAACTCGGCAAAGGCAGCCGGTGCCAGAGAGGCTGCCAGCAGCAGAACAAGCAGCAGGCAGAGCAGTTTTTTTCTTTGTTTCATAGGAAACCTCCATCAGATACATGATCGTGTTAACAGTATAATCTCAGACTGCCGGTGTGTCAAGGAAAATGCAAAGTCTCTGCTTGCTTTCTGCGGCATTCTCGTGTAAACTGAGGAGCACGACCGCCGAATCAAGGGGGACAGCAATGAGAATCCTTGGAATCCTGATCATCATAGCCGGCGTTGCTTTATTCTGTCAGCATCTGGTCCTGCCTTCCCTGATCACGATTGTGATCGGTTCCGTTTTCGCTGCCATACCGAAGAAAAGCATCCCCGAGGAAGAAGAGCCATCTGAAGAAATGAGGCCGTCCGGGGATGAGAACAGCGAGTATGTCCGTGTCGACACGCCGCTGAGAAAGGTACCCCCGGTGACCTCGGGTTTTTACCGGCTCACCTTTCCTGTTGACGGGGTTTGTGAACGGAATGACGACGGCAGTTCCCGCCAGGAAATTCTGCAGAGGCTTTGTGAAGGCGAGGACATTGCGGTTGCGGATGTCTGGTTTGACGACTTTATCTACGCGCACAAGATCCGCATCCGTGTCAAGACGCTGGAAGGCTGTGTCGGTCTGATCCGGCAGAGAGACGTTGAAACCGTCCGCGGTTTCTTTGAGAAGCCCGTCCGCATGGTGTATCTGGAAATCGGCAGTTCTGCAGACAGCAGCGGCGAGCGCAGATACCACGCGGAAGTCATCATCATCGCAAACCGGGAGTAAGATACAGGCCCGTCGGGAAGTCCCGGCGGGCCTGCCGTATTTTTTTGAGGGTGTCCTGCCGTTCAGCGGAGCGCGGGCTCTCCCGGCTCGCTGCCGTCTTCCATCCGACGCAGCTGCTTTTTCTCTCTCCTGATCCGGGAGGGGCGAATCGCACGCTGGGGGCAGACCAGGACGCAGAGATGACAGCCGACGCATCGGGCAGCATCCAAAGTGGGCTTTCCGTCCTTTCCCATGCGGATGGCCTGATGGCCGCCGTCTGCACACGAGATGCTGCAGCGGCCGCAGCCGATGCAGCGCTCACGGAAGAAGTGCGGGTAAACAACGGTATCGCGCTCAAGGACGTCGGTTGTCTCGCTGACGGAATCCAGCGCAAGTCCGCGTGCCTCGGAAAGGCTTTCGAAATTCTTTTCGGTCAGATACAGGTTCAGGCCTGCCTTCAGGTCGTCAATAATGCGGTAGCCGTACTGCATGACGGCCGTTGTGACCTGGACGGTATCCGCACCCAGAAGGATGAACTCCAGTGCGTCCTGCCAGGTCTCGATGCCGCCCATGCCGCTCAGGTGCATGCCCTTGAGCTTCGGGTTCTGACCCAGCTCGGCAAGGAAGCGCAGGGCGATGGGCCGGACGGCACAGCCGCTGTAGCCGCCCACGGCCGACATGCCGTGTACAGCCGGGGAAGAGACGTAGGTGTGGGGATTGACGCCGACAATGCTTTTGATGGTGTTGATGGCCGCGATGCCGTCCGCTCCGCCGTACAGGGCTGCCTCGGCAGCCGGACTCATCACCGCCACGTTCGGGGTCAGCTTGGCGAGTATGGGAAGCTTCGTGCCGTGTCGGGCGGCAGCGGTAAAGCGCTCGACCAGCGCAGGAACCTGCCCGATGTCCGAGCCGAGGCCGCCCTCCGCCATATTCGGGCACGAGAAGTTCAGTTCGATCGCGTCTGCGCCGTTATCTTCGCAGCAGCGGGCAAGCTCTTCCCACTCGTCGTCGTACTGGCCCATGATGGAGGCCAGAATAAACTTTGTCGGGTACTTTGCCTTCAGTGCGCGGAAGATCTCCATATTCTTGGCCACACTGTGGTCGGAAAGCTGCTCGATATTTTTGAAGCCGATGATGGTGCCGCTGCTGCCGGAAATGGCGGAATAGCGCGGTGAAGCCTCATGGATCTCAAAGGAGCAGATCGTCTTGAAGGCAACGCCGCCCCAGCCTGCCTCGAAGGCACGGGAACACATGTCGTAGTTGCTCGCAACCACCGAGGAGGAGAGCAGAAAGGGGTTTTCCAGCGGAACGCCGCACATCTCGGTCCGGAGACGGTGTTCGTCCTCCGGCACGGGGACTTCCAGCTCCGGCTGCACCTCGTCATGCAGGCGGGTCATGAGAGACGCGATGGGGACCTCGCCGTGGCGGACACAGGCCTTCTCACACGGTGCCGGGCAGCCGATGCAGGGGTTCACCGCCGGGAAACGGGATGCCGCCGCCTTTTCATCGGCAAACCAGATGCTGCGCAGAAGCGCCGCGCAGTCGATCTTTCCGCAGGCGGCGCTGCAGGGCGCAGCGGCACAGAGTGTACAGCGGATCATATCCGAGCGGTACAGTTTTTGTTCGAACATATGATACCTCCATCCATAACACTGCGACCCGGGGATCGCCCTCTGCAGCTCGTGCTTTTGACTGTCGTCCGATTATTGCCGGTAGCCGGTAGAAAGATCGACAAGATTGCCGATCGGGCGTCCGGTGAGGTAGTTTGCAAGGTTTTTGTAGGCGATCTCGAGCACGCCTTTGTAGATTGAGGAATGGTGGAAATTCCCCGCAACGTGAGGGGTAATCATGAGCTTTTCCTCCTGCCAGAGCGGGCTGTCCGCGGGCAGAGGCTCGGTCTCGCAGACATCGATCGCGGCGGCGGCAATTTCTCCGCTGCGCAGGGCCTGCAGCAGCACCTCGCTCTCCACGGCGTCGCCGCGGCCGCAGTTGATGAAGACGGCGGTGTTCTTCATCGCGGCAAAGCGCTCGGCCGTGTAGAAATGAACGGTCTCTTTCGTGCTCGGCAGGACGGAGAGGATGACATCCGCCTCGGGGAGGACACGGTCGATCTCGGTGGTGAGAACAAGCTCATCCACGCCCTCGGGGCAGGGCCCGCTGCGCCGCTTGACACCGATGACGCGGGCGCCCATGGCCTTGACAAGCAGGGCATAGCAGAGGCCGATATCGCCGAGCCCCACAACAAGAACGGTGGATTCGCTGAGCGAGGTGACCGGGCCGCGGTCCTCCCAGCAGGCACGGGACCGGGAGGCAGCATACAGGTGCAGTTTTTTGATCAGCATCATCGTGAGGGCGAAGGCATGCTCGGACACGGCCAGTCCGTAAGCGCCGGTGGCATTGCAGAGCAGGGTCTTTTCCGACAGGACGCCCGGGACCATATAGGGATCGGCGCCGGCAGAAAACAGCTGAAGCACATCCAGATTCTCGGACCCGGCGATCATGCGCGGCGGAACATTGCCGACGATAAAGGCAGCCTCGGCGACCTGATCCGGGGTGGCCTCTCCCGGGGTGGTGAAGACGAATTCGCAGGGGACGCCGGCAGCCTCGGCGATGCGGCGAAAGCAGGCCTGTTCGTTCTTTCCGGTTTCAAGGGCTATCAGGATTTTTTTCATCTTTCCGTTCCTTTACTGTTTTTTACTGGTTTTTTTACTTTTTTGATCTTAAACGCTGACAGGGACGATGTCAAGAAAAATTGCAGGAAACACACGTTACTGTTCAGAGGGTAAGGAAACGCTTGAACGTTCAGTTTCGCAGATAGAGATTCGCATTGAAGCGGAACAAGCCGGGATCAAATGACCCCGGCCAGTTATTTCACTATTTCGTATAATTACCTTCTCAGCGGCATTTCAATCGACAGATCGCTCACTGCAAAGGAAGCACATGGATGGATATATCCGTCCAGTTTATCCTGTGCCCGCCTTCCGTCCGTGTCCTCCGGAATAAAGACATCGCCTGAAAGCAGTCTGCTTCTGCACCAGCCGCAGATACCGCCGCGGCATCTGTTCGGGCCAGCCACTCCGGCGCGTTCAAGGGCAACCAGGATGTTTTCGTTCGCGTTGCAGGGAATCTCAAACACCCTGTCGCACATCTTGATCTTGAGATTGAAAACCTTATCCTTTGCTTCCATCGGATATCCGGAGTACTCCCAGGGCCTGCAGATGTTATCATAAAGCTCTTTCCGGTAGTATTTCCTTTCTATACCAAGCTTCTCGGCCTCTCCGTCAAGGAACTGGTACATTCCCTTAGAGCCTGCGGCAAAGATGCTGTAGACACCGTCTCCGGCGTATTTCTTAATCAGCTTTGCAGTTATGAAACCGTGCTCACAGCCGTCGGCTTTCTCTTCACTCAGGACGTTTACAAGTCTGACCTTGTCCGTTCTTGCCATGATGGCATCAAATTCTTCCTGGAAGAGGATATCCGCCTTCGTACGGCTTCCGTATAGAATCGTCATGTCGAAATCCTCGTCACCGTCAGCGATCGCGTTTGCCATGGCATAAACGGGCGTGATTCCGCTGCCGCCTGCAATGGCGATCACTTTCTTCGCGTCGCGGAGCGGCTCATAGAAGAAGGTTCCCTGCGGGCCGGAGGTCTCGACAGTGTCCCCTGCCTTCCAGTTTTCATGAATATAGGCACTCAGAAAGGCGTCCTGCTCCACTTTTTTTACGGTTACCTGGATTTTTCCTTCCAGCGTCATTGCCGGTCCGCAGGAAAGAGTGACCGGACGCGCAATCAGTTTCCCGTCGATCATCTGTCTGATGACTACAAACTGGCCGGCGCGGAAGAATGCCGGATTCTGGTCATCGTTCCTTCGAAGCGTAAAGGTCTTAACATCTCCCTTTCCGCGAACCTGGATATCTTCAATCGTGAAGAACTGGCTGAGAGGATGGCGGGCTGCTGCGTTCTGATTCGAAGCGTAGTTTTCGACAAGGGCAAGAGCCGGTGTGCTTTCGATGATCTTGTCGCGCTGGACCTTCATGTTCTTAAAGCGCAGCATATCCAGCAGACCAATGAAGCTCATTTTTACATTAGCCATTTACTTGCCCTCCTTTGCGTCCTGCTCCATCTCTTCCAGCAGCAGCATGGCCATATCGTTGCCGTTGAGATAGGTCTGATTGAATCCGTCGCCGCGAGCTCCCGCTGCGCCGCAGGTCTTGAACCCGTGGATGGGCTGCTCTTTTCTCAGCGTCAGCAGGCGCGCTACCATGGTGTCCCAGTCATTGACTTCATAGCCGTAGACCGTCCCCTGAGGTGTTCCCAGGAAATTGCAGAACGTCCAAGGAGACGCCATTTCGATTTCTTCAATATAATCGTGAATGATAATTCCGGTGTCTTTCTCGAAATTTGCCAGTACTTTCTGGAAGATCTCTGTTTTCTTTTTTGCGTAATCGCGCTGAGAAACCGTTCCCCATACATCTTCTGTATAGGTGATCGTAAATGTCATGGCCGTTGTTCCCTTCGGGCTGGCCTCGGGATTGACAACATTGTAGATAACCACAACACTGTGCGTGTTCAGGTCCATGCTCTTGGACCAGGCGAAGTTCGTTGTATTGTCCAGGACACCTGGCATGAAGATCGTATAATCCTTGATGCCAAGTTCTTCAACGCTTTTGTTCAGGCCAACATAGGCTTCAAAGAAGCGCACGCCGTGCTTTTCGGCGTTGAGTCTCTTGATCTCTCGCACGGGGACATTGATCCGCTTATCCAGCAGCTTCGTATAGGCGTCCTGGGGGTTCATATTGGCAATCACATAATTTGTCTCCACAAAGCCCGCGTCTGTCTCTACGCCGATGATTTTTCCGTTGTCATCGGATACGACTTTGTGGGCTTTGGTGTTCAGCCAGACTTCCGCGCCAAGCTCATACAGTCTGCGGATTCCTGCCGCCGTAAGCTCGTGGGAAGTTCTCTTGCAGATGGCAGGATAGTATTTGATATAC
>JAEEGL011852086.1_pt1 | contig 11352 bp, 15 predicted proteins | sample 9134231 | NCBI WGS metagenome assembly JAEEGL01 (sample SAMN16246548, study PRJNA631951) | gut metagenome | biome: gut microbiome; feature: rumen; material: fiber-attached | host: Bos | place: Iran: Karaj | collected 2018-10
ATCACGGATTATTCTTCAATTGTTTTTGATTATGCTGTATACAGGAAGCCTTTTGTGTTATACTGTCCCGATATAGAGCAGTATAGAACAGAAAGAGGTTTCTACAAGGATCCGGAAAGTTTTCCGTGTAGGTTTATTACTGAACCGGAAGAACTGAAGGAATGCATATTATCATCTGATTATGATATTGATCCGAAAGAATATGAAGCTTTCTGGAAAGAATATATGGGTTCATGTGACGGACATTCCGCTGAAAGAATAGTGGAAGCGGCTGTCAGATTATAAGGAGGAATAATGGGAAGTAACGGTACGCTTTTAGACTTTATTAAGAAAAACAGCAAGAATCTCGCGGTACCAGCAATTATGCTTATCATCGGCTTATTCTTTATCATCAAGCCGGATGGAGCGCTTGATATAACAGTTAAAGTAGTTGGAATACTTTTTGTGATTGTGGGTGTTCTTCTGGGATGCTCACTGATGTCAGCAGTTTCTACTATGTCCATGGTGCTGGCGGTAGCGCTGGTTCTGATAGGAATCATATGTCTTGCAGCATCAGGCTTTGTTGCAAGTCTTATACTTAAGGTTATAGGACTCTGTGTAACAGTTAACTCTATAATGAGTATCCATGATGCATATGTCATAAAAGGAAAGAGTGATAATTTCCTTGCATATATCATTAATGATGTAATTACTCTTATAGTAGGTGTTGTTCTTTTCTTTATACCTACAACTGTTGCAAGTGTTGTTGTTATTGTTCTCGGTGTTATCCTTGCAGTTCTCGGTATCTCCAATATCATTACTGTATTCAAGGTATACAAAGACGGTGGAAGATACGTTGATGACGGTTCTGATGTAGTCTGGGAGGAATAAATCTTGAGAGTAGGAATGGGATATGATGTACATCGCCTTGTGCCGGATAGACCGCTCATTCTTGGTGGTGTAAAAATTGATTATGAACTGGGACTTCTGGGACATTCCGATGCGGACTGCCTGCTGCATGCTATAATGGATGCACTGCTTGGAGCGGCCGCTATGGGAGACATAGGAAAGCATTTTCCTGATACAGATGAGAAGTATAAGGGTGCTGACAGTGCAGTGCTTATGAAGGAAGTCGGCAGGATGCTGGCTGAGGCAGGTTTCAGAATAGGTAACATTGATGCGACTATCATAGCACAGAAGCCTAAGATGGCACCTCATATAGAGAGCATGCGTGAGAGAATCGCAGAAGTACTTGGAATAGATATATCAAGAATAAATGTAAAGGCAACCACAGAGGAGGGACTGGGATTCACCGGTGAAGGTCTGGGAATATCATGCCAGGCTATAGCTCTCCTGGAGGAGTAGACAATTGATTAAAATATCTGATAAATCAGCTTCTGAACTGGTAGAGATGAAGATGCTCTGGGAAGAGTGCTTCTCTGATACAGAAGGTTTCATAGATTTTTACTTTGATAAAATGTGCCGCAATAATGAAATCGTTATGATGAAGGAAGATGGCGACCTGGTCGGTATGCTTCATCTGAATCCTTATACCTTTACCAGAGGTACAAGAGAGCTATACAGAACTTGCTTTATTACAGGAGCTGCTGTACGTGAAGGCTTCAGGCATGAAGGAAGACTGAAGAAGATGCTGGGATATGCAGCAACTGCTCTGGCAGCGGAGGGGATAAGATTTGTATATGCCCGTCCGGAGGATCCGGTACAGTTCGCTGAGCTAGGCTTTGCTACAGTCACAAAAATGGCGGATATAGTTACAAGAAAAACTGATCTTGAGATACTCAGAGATGAGATGGTAACAACCCGTACGGATATCGAATTCGGAAAACTTCTTGGCTCGCTTATCACACCGTCATATTCAGCTGAAGCGGTAAATGCGCTTGTATCTGAAATGTCGTCCAAGGACGGAAATCTTTTCTGCCTTGAGAAGAAGGGTGTGGTTCAGGGAATCTTCTCTATAAGAAGAAATGGAAACATTTTAGAAGTAGAACATGTGGTTCCGTTCTTCAGCCTGAGAGATTTTATGAGCAGGATGTTTGATGCCATAGAAGAAAGGCTTGCTATTGAAGAGGCGAGAACAGCGGCAGCAGAAGAATCTGATGAGCCGGTTGAAGAAGTGACACATATTAGAGTATCTCTTGATACCAAGCTGCTTATGTGCTTTGCACATTCGCTTGATATGAACCAGGTAACAGAGGGACAGGGATATATGGTTTCAGAGCTTCGTGAGAATGGGCTCGATTATGAAAATATGCTTTTTACAGAACTGTGTTAAAGGAGTTCTGATATAATTAGATTACGGAGGTTTTTCAACATGTTGACGGACAGAATGAATGAGAGAGTTGTACAGGCTAAGGCAGAAGGTTCAACATACCTTGCAATAGCAGGATGTATTCTGCTTATATTGCTCGGTGTATTCCTTATGTTTACTATATCAGCCTATGGCCTTGTAATATCAGTTATCGGTGGATATCTGATCGCGCACTTTAAGGAAGGCTTTAATCTTGAGTATGAATATACTCTTACAAATGGTGATATAGATATCGCAAAGATCTTTGCAAAGAATCGTAGAAAAGATGTAAGAAGCATATCAGCTGACAGCATTACATATATTAATTATGTTGATTCGGATAGAGTAAAGAACGACCTTGATGTAAAGCGTGGTCAGGCAGCAATAAGAGATTATTCAGGAAAAGCTGATGATGGTCAGGATGTTGCTATTTACTCATCAGAGGGCAACAAGGAAGCTATCGATATAATCAATCTTGATGAGAAATGTATCAATCACCTTAAAGAAGTTCTTAAGTCAAAGTGTGATATTAAAAAAATAAAATAAGCCGTTGGGGCGTCAGTGAGATGCAAAAAAATAAGCTTGATCTTTACGGATCAAGCTTAATCATTTTAATGCCCTTATATAGTTTTGTATACAGACTCTTTTCATCTTTATAAAGATATGTACCACGGGCTCCATCTCGGATGATGTATGCGTACTTGTTCTTTTGAATATTCATGTATAATACTTCTTCAACGTTAAGCTCTTCAGCCTTAACCTTGGCAGTATACATATTAACAGGTTCAAGCTTATACTTTTTAATAGCCTGTTCAACAGTCATAGCGCATCCCCTCCTTACACTATTACAGCCCCAATTTAATTAGAGTATAGGTTAAATATATAGTAAAGTCAACTATCTCGTTATTCTTAAGGAGTAAAAAATGAGTGGCAATTTTCTATATCAAAAATTTGAAAAACAGCTTGACGAAGTAGATGCATTAACTTCAAAACCGAAACTTCTCCTTCATGCCTGCTGCTGTCCATGCAGCTCGCACTGTATAGAACTTCTCGAGAAGCATTTTGATATAACAGTATTCTTCTATAATCCTAATATAGATGAAAGAGATGAATATGAGAAAAGGCTGGAAGAGCTCCTCAGATTCTCGAAAGAAGCTGAGTTTGCGAAGAATATAAAGATTGTGCGGGGGGAGTATGAACCTGAAGTTTTCCATGAGATGGCGAGAGGAATGGAGAATCTTCCGGAAAGAAGTGAGAGATGCTATAAGTGTTATGAGCTTCGATTGAGACGGACTGCGGAGTATGCAGCAGAGAATGAATTCGATTACTTTACCACGACCCTTTCTATCAGTCCTTATAAGAATGCGGACTGGATCAATGAGATCGGAATGAAACTGGAAGGTGAGATGCGTGGCACGGCTTCTGATTCTGACTCATCAGTAGATAGTATTCCGATATTCCTTTTTAGTGATTTCAAAAAGAAGAATGGATATAAGAGATCGATAGAACTCTCTGCAGAATACAATCTTTACAGACAGGACTACTGTGGATGCGTCTATTCGAAAATGGAAAAAGAGAGAAAAGTTAAAGAAAAAACAGAAATGTGATGCAATTGTGAACTCGTGACGGAATTGCGTTCAAAGTGTTAAAAGTCTGTGAACCCAAGCCCAGTAAGGGATTTGGTCACATATTGTTCATATTAAGCAGTTAAAAATATATAAAAAAAGTCAAAAATACGACAAAAGTGTCTTACCTCCCTATGATAGATTATTAGTCGATCACAACACTATTTAATCTATATAGGGAGGTTTTAGTATGAAGAAGAATATGGGTTTTACGTTGGTTGAACTTATAATCGTTATAGCAATTATCGCAATACTGGCTGTAACAATCGTTCCGTTTGTATTTCGTTATATAGATAATTCAAGAAAGGCGGATGATGTAAATTCTGCAGGAGTTATTGCAACTGCTATAAATACGGCATTGTCAAATGAATCAGTTTATGATATTGTTATGAAAACGAACGTTACGGACGGAAACCGAAAAGTCATTATGACAGCTCTAAATGGCGATACTGAATGGACTGTTGGAAACGGAATTGATCCAAATGGTGTTCTGAAAGACATGATGGATTCTACATGTCCGCCACCGGCACTTAAGTATACTAAGGAAATCAAGTCCGATAACTTCGTTCCTGCCGGATGGGTAGTATGTATAGTAGATGATCATCCGGTTGTAATGGTTTATGATGGAAATGTTAATCCAGGGACTACTATGAAGGTTGCAGCACTCAGCCCGATGGAATGTCCGGATTACAAATAGGTTAAAAAGGAGGATGGGGATATATGAGTGATTTATCTGTATTAAAGAACTTATATAAAGCTTGTGCGGCTGAAAACGGACTTCTTGCTATTATCAACCTGGACAACATTACATCTTTCTATGAAGCCTATGGTGAGGAACTGGCAGACAGACTTCATCTTGAATTCACTAGGATCATTGATGATGTTATGCGTGAGGATGACATTAAGGCTAGTCTTGGAAATGATGAGATAATAGTTTTTTGTAAGAACCTTAACGACAAAGCCGAGCTTGAAGAAGTTTATTCGTATGTGAATTCTGCAATTGATGAATTTATAGCAGAAGAGCTTAGTGAGGAGAGATTGTCTGATCTTATTGGAGAGGATAGTCCGATTTCTATGGAAATATCTGTTGGTGCAGTTAGAGTGCCTGAGCAGGGAACTGATTATACAGACCTTTTCACAAAGGCTGACAAAGCACTTTATATTGCAAAGAATTCAGGAAGAAAACACGAGATAGTATATTATAGTGAAGCATTTGATGATGAAGATACTACAGTAGTAGAGTCTGTAGAAGAAGTAGTCGTTGAAGCTAAGCCGGCCAGAGGAGCTGTATGGACCGACCAGAGCCAGTATAAGATGATCTATGATTATCTTACAAGATACATTAGTACATATAATAATTCCGCATGCGAGATGATCATATCCATTAAGCCTGCTGCTGGCAGCATGGCATATGATGAATATGAACAGCTGCTTACAGATTCAGGAAATGTTATTGCGGGTCTTTTCAGAAATAGTGATATAATTATGAGAAATGGCAATGCATTTCATATTCTTCTTGCAGAAATGGAAACAAAGAATATAATAATTCTTGTAGACAGACTTAAGAAGGGCCTTCAGAATGCAGGCCTCTACATGAAAGAAAAGATTATACTTGATTCCAAGATGCTTGAATCTGATGGCACACATGATGCCTGGGTCAAGGTAGCTGTATAAACAACGTATGGGGAACTGAATATGGATACTAACAGTACGCTGAACTACAGACTGTATCTGCAACGACAGCAGGAATTCATCAGAGATGATTTTCATGCAGAGTTCAGACAGTACAACCGAATAAAGAATGGAGACGTAGAGGGTGTCAAAGAACGCTTCAAGATTGCCAGACATAAGTTTGAGGAAGGCAGAGGTGTTCTTTCTGATAACCCTCTTCGTAATATGATTTACCATCTTGTGGTTTCGGCTGCGGTTGTCAGCAGAATGTGCATAGATGGCGGAATGGATAGAGATGTGGCTTATACACTCAGCGATATTTATATAAGAAAGGCTGATGTGGCGAAGTCCACTGAAGAAGTTCTTGATCTTATGGCGGATATGCAGGAAGACTATGCAACCCGTATGAGAGAACTTAAGAAGATGAATACGGTTTCAAAGCATATCAGAAGAAGTCTGGATTTCATATATGACAATCTCCACAGACAGATAACTGTTAAGGAGCTGGCGGAAAGAGAGGATCTTTCTTCCGGATATTATTCCAGACTGTTTATGCGTGAGACAGGAAGAAATGTAAATCAGTTTATCAATGAGGCAAAGATTAAGACGGCTGAGAACATGCTCAGATTTTCAGATGCCTCTATACTTGAGATATCAGTTTCACTGGGATATTCTTCTCAGAGTGCGTTCTCATCGAATTTTAAAAAGACGACGGGATATACGCCAAAGGCTTACAGAGATTTATACTATAGCAGGAGAATGGTTTAGAGAAGATGATATTAGTTATTGAAGATGATCAGATGATAAGCAACCTTCTGTGTAAGGTTTTATCTGATAATGGATATGAGACAGATAGTGCACTGGATGGAGAGACAGGACTCTCCAAAGCACTGGATAAAGATTATGAGCTTATACTGCTGGATCTTATGCTTCCAAAGAAGACAGGTGAAGAGATCCTGGCAGAACTCAGAAAGACTAAGAATACACCGGCCATAGTTCTATCTGCAAAGAATGAGGTTATGAACAGAATAGAGCTTCTTCGACTGGGAGCAGATGATTATATCAGCAAGCCTTTCGATGTGGATGAGGTTATTCTCAGAATAGAAGCAGTACTCAGAAGAACCGGAGATATAAAGACTACAGCTGAACTGAAATATAAAGACATGAAGCTGGAGAAGGACTCCAAGAGAGTTTATATCGGAGAAGAGGAGCTGACATGCACTTCCATGGAGTACAGCATATTAGAGCTTATGCTGAATAATCCGAATAAGGTATTCTCCAAGAGAAATCTTTTTGAAAGCATAACAGGTGATGAATACTTAAGCGAAGATAATACCATGAATGTTCACATGAGTAATCTCCGTAAGAAAATAGCAAAGATAACGGATGAACCATATATAGATACGGTTTATGGAATGGGATACCGCCTTTCTAAGTAAGGGCGGTTTTTTCATGTGCAGCATCTTTAGAATTAACTTCAATCTTTAGTTTTTCTTTAGGATTGATGAACATTTTTCTTAAACTCATATTATATACTTGCACCATCAAAAGGAAAGGAACTTACAAAAATGAGTGATGTAATACTTGAAACAAGAAATCTTTCAAAGAAATATAAAGATAAGTATGCACTTGATAATGCGAGTGTAACACTTGAGAAAAATCATATATACGGATTTATAGGAGAGAATGGTGCCGGTAAGAGTACATTTATGAAGATCATCTCCGGACTGGTTAATCCGACATCAGGAGACTATTCACTGATGGGTGAGGATTATCCGAGTGGCATAGAGAAGAAACGTAAGCAGGTAGGAACAATGATTGAGGCACCTGCACTCTATCCAAAGTTTACGGTAAGACAGAATGTTGAGATTCAGAGAGTGCTGGTTGGTAATCCGGATAAGACAGCCACAGATAAGGTTATAGAATTGGTTGGACTTACCGATGCTGCCGGTAAGAAAGCAAAGGCACTTTCAATGGGAATGAAGCAGAGACTGGGAATTGCCATAGCAATGATCGGAAATCCACAGTTCCTCATACTTGATGAGCCAATCAATGGTCTTGATCCTAAGAATATAGTTGCTCTCAGAAATATGCTGAAGAAGATCAACGAAGAAAAGGAATGTACGATATTTGTATCAAGTCATATATTAAGTGAGCTCTATCTTCTGGCTACAGACTTCATCTTTATTCATAAGGGAAAGATAATTGAGACAACAACTCACGAGGAACTTGAAGAAAAGTGCAGTCAGTACATTCTGGTTAAAAACAGCAATATTCCTGAGACAGTTACAATCCTTGAAAAGCATTTCTCAGGTACAGAGTATAAGGTAGTATCAGATGATACTCTAAAGATATATGGGCACGGCAGTCTGAAGGGCGAGCTTTCCAAACATCTTATGGAGGCAGGAATAGTTATATCAGAGCTTTCAGAGAAGGAACAGTCATTGGAAGATTACTTTATGGCACTTACAGGAGGAGAGACAAATGTTTAATCTGTTAAAAATAGAAAACTTTAAGCTTAGAAGATTTATTCCGTTCTATGTCAGCCTTGCATTTTTTATGGCACTGGAAATATATGGAATGATTGATGGAGGTTTGAGCCAAAATTATTTTAATTATTTTCATAATATGCATGATGGTTTTGCCGAAGGAGTTCAGGATTGCTCACTCTCATTCTTATATGGAATGCTTATAGCTTGGTTCGTAGGAATTGATTTCAGCCAGAGAACCGTGCATAGAGCTCTTGTTACAGGAAACAAAAGACTTAATGTTGTTATTTCAAAGCTGATAGCTTCAACTATAATTACAACAGTATTTCATATATGTCTCATTATTTCAGATCTTATTATTTTCGGAAGAGCGTATGGATTCTCTCTCGAAGGTTTCTGTTCCAGAGACCTGCTCTGGTTTGGTGTAATCCTTCTGCAGTTTATAGCTTATAACAGCTTCTTTGTACTTGTAACCTTTGTATGCGGAAATGTATACTCAGCTACTATAATATCTGTAATAGTTGCATCTATTGGAGGAAATATTCTTAGAAATTTCCTGGGAGGAAACTTCATATATGAGCATTCATTCTTCTGCTTTGCAAAGAGCAGTCAGAATTCTGATTTGATACCTTGTGCATTATGTGCGATAATGTTTATCGTGATATTTGTGACAGCAGCTGTCGCTGTTTTTAAGAAGAAAGATGTAAACTAAAGTCAGCTGAATAGATTCATAAATGAAAACTTAGGAGGACCGTGCTTATGATATTTATAATCATTATTCTTACAGCACTGGTCCTCTTTTTGTCTATAAAGCTTATAGTTATAAAAAAAGAGATGAGAAGAATCACGGGAGATATGAAGGAAAACGCTGATGGACGGAATATCAACGTAGACTTCATAGATAAGGACCTTCAGAATATGATCATGGAAGTGAATGGCCTTTACGAGAACATCATGAAGATTAAGGCTGAGGGTAAGGAGAACGAAGAGAAGATCAGAGAGTCGATCTCCATGATCTCACATGATATGAGAACTCCGCTTACCTCTATAATCGGTTATCTTCAGGTGGCAGAAAGGTCCGATGACAAGGCGGATATAAACAGCAATATCGATATTGCTCTGGATAGAGCGAAGTATCTGAATAAGCTGGTAAATGATTTCTTCGAGCTTTCTCTTATTGAGTCCGGTCAGGTTAGTGTTGATCTTGAACGTGTAAATCTATGTGAAGTAATCTGTGAAGAAATACTGGCTGAAAGTCCGGAGATTGATAGGCGTGGAATAGAACCGACCTTCGAACAGGCAGAACAGAATATATATGTAAATGCGGATAAGAAGAAGCTGGTAAGAATAGTACAGAATCTTATATCAAATGCAGTTAAGTACTCCGACAAGAGACTGGAGTTCATAATAGAGACCGGCAGTTCTGCGAGTGGAAGCAGAGATGCAGGAAGTGTTGAGATGCGTATTATTACGGATTCGGGAACCAAGATTGATACGGACAGAATCTTTGACAGGTTTGTGAAGGGCGACTCTGCGAGAGCAGGCGGAGGTGCAGGACTGGGCCTCTATATATGCAGGAACTTCGCAAGGATGATGGGTGGCAATATAAGCGCGGAGCAGGATGATGAAAACTTTATAATCAGACTGGAACTGCCAATATCACAATAGAGAAAGTGTTTTCGGGAGTTTAAAATGGTTTACAGATGTAAGAACTGCGGAGGTGTAATAGAGTATTCCGTAGAGAAAGACAGAATGATCTGCGACTATTGTAAAAGTGAATTCAGGGTCAGCGAACTATCGCAAGATTCTGATCCGGAATCTTCGCAAAATAATACTAAATCTAAGAAATATATAAAGATGCAGATCGTGCGGTGTACAGCCTGCGGTGCTGAGCTTGCGGTAAATGGTGTGGAAGCATCTACTTTCTGCGCATACTGTGGTCAGGCAAGTGTCATTCAGGACAGAGTGGATAACGTTATTAAACCTGATTATATCATTCCGTTTAAGGTTACAAAGGATGAAGCAGAAGGAATAATACGCCAGAATTTGAAAAAAGGATTTTTCGTACCTAAAGCGATCAAGAATTTTGAAGCTGAAAAAATAAGAGGAATCTATGTTCCTTTCTGGCTGTTTGATATACGTTACAAGGACTTTCAGTATTGGATGTATTTTCTGAAAAAGAAAAGGAAGGATTATAGTAATGTCAGATTTGAGTATGTTGAAGCAGAGGCTTTTTTCAAAAGATTAACACTCGATGCGTCGTATAAGCTTGAGGATGATTCATCTGTCAGACTTGAGCCTTATGATATGGGGCAACTTAGGGAATTCGATATGGCATATCTTTCAGGGTATTATTCGGACAGATATGATATGAAGGAGGATAGTGCCAGAAAAAAAGCTTTATCAAGGGTTAGAGAATACTTTGATGAATTAGTTCAAAAAGGTAAGAAACATAAGGATGGAGTGAAGCATAAAGCCTGGCCTGTGTATAGAGTCACAAAAACTGACTATGCACTTCTTCCTGCGTGGTTTTTAACGTTTAAGTATGACGATAAACCTTATACTATCCTGGTTAACGGACAGACAGGAAAAATGGTTGGGGCAGTTCCTGCAGCGAAAGCCAAGGTATACTCCATTTTTTTACTTGCGGCCTCAATTCTTTTCGGGATTGGTATGTTAGTATTTCCGGCAATTACCAAGTTTTTCTTATTAGGGAGCAAACCGGAAGTTAGACCGCTATTTTTTATTGCTGTTTTTTTAGCCGGTTTCATAAATATAGCTAAATCAACATACGACAAATATAAGAAGAGTATATCTCTTACAACGGCGAGGGGAATAAATCAATATATGAAAGAAAGGCAGGACAGATACAAATAATATGGTTGTGGTATATATTATCAGTGTGATTTTCTCTATTGCTTTTGCAATTTCGGGATCGTTACTTTTGACAACATTGATTGTTAAGAAATCAAACGATATTGGAGATTCAAAAGGTCAGCCTGCTGATTTCGCACAAGGGTTTAAAATAACAAGAAATGATGACAACATAACTCGTTGGAAATACCTGGGTGGAAAAAACGAGGATGAGAACGGGGATTGGTTTTTGTCAGACTATGAAGGCTATTTATAGATGGAGAGAGGAGCTTTGGTCCAATAAGGATTGAGGCTCTTTTTTATATGATTTTTATCAGTTGACAAGTGTATATACACATGGTATATTGTGTATATCAGATATATACAATATATAAACTGATATTGGAAGATGGCAGCGTCTTATAAG
>JAEEGL012167826.1_pt1 | contig 11352 bp, 8 predicted proteins | sample 9134231 | NCBI WGS metagenome assembly JAEEGL01 (sample SAMN16246548, study PRJNA631951) | gut metagenome | biome: gut microbiome; feature: rumen; material: fiber-attached | host: Bos | place: Iran: Karaj | collected 2018-10
CGGAGGGAGAAAATCCATCTCCTCATCCTCGAAGACATCCTCCTCTTCTTCGTTTCCAATCAGATCCTTGAACTTGTCAATCAGTCCCATTCCGATGCACCTCCAAGCCGCGAAAACGCGGATATTCTAGCAGAGAATCGAGTTCGAACCCCTCTTGTGCACACGTGCCGCGCAGAGAGCAGGACGCGATCCTCCGTTTGGTTTTAATACTGCCGCGAGCCGAAAATCGCAGTGCCGACCCGCACCATGGTAGCGCCGCAGGCGATAGCCTCTTTGAAATCACTCGACATTCCCATGGAAAGAATACATATATTTGTATTATCTATTTTTTTCTGCTTCATGTCAAGGAATAGATGATATAATCTTTCAAAATACGGCATGGAATCTCTGGCGGATTCGGCATGCGGTGGAATGGACATAAAGCCGCAGAGCTCAAGCCCAGGAAGAGCGGCAATCCCGTATGCCAGCTCCTCGACCTGGCCGAAAGAAGCTCCGGATTTGCTGGACTCTTCTCCCACGTTGACCTCGAGCAGCACCCGCTGTCTAAGCCCTTGCTTCTGCGCCTGCCGATCAATCTCCTGTGCAAGAGAGAGCCGGTCGACCGATTGGATGAGCGCCACCCTTCCCACAATGGATTTTGCCTTGTTGGATTGGAGATGTCCCGTAAAATGGAGGGTCGCTCTGGAATCGATCTCCTCGCGCTTTTTCAGGAATTCCTGCACATAGTTTTCTCCGATGTCGGTCGCGCCTGCGGAGATGGCCTCGTTGATGGCGCTGGGCGGAAAGGTCTTGCTGATGGCCACCAGCGTCACGCTGTCTTCGCCGCGTCCGGCGACTGCGCAGGCGGTTGCCACCTCTTCACGGACGCGTTGATAATTGTCATAAACTCCCATAGCTGCACTTCCTTTTCAAGAGGGATTCACACAGTTCCAAACCGAACACCGCCCGACCAAAGGGCGTCAGGTGATGATTTTGCCGTCATAGAGATCCTTGCCAGAAATCACGACTTCATCATAAAGCCTGAGGCCGGTGTTCTTTCCCGGCTCCCATTTCACGACGGAATACAGATCGTCGGCATAGAGAACTTCAATAGGGCGGAACTCCATGATAAAGTTCGAGCGCACGAACACGCCGGTCTGCCCATCGATCACACGGCGGGCGTCGTTTCGGATGCGCAGGCCCTCGTATTCCGCAAGCACAATTGAGGCGGTAGGATTGCGGGCCAAAAGCAGTTCGTCGGTGATGCGGGAAGAAGAGAAGGTCAAAACATAGCCGTCGTTGCCGGAAACGGTGATGCGTTCCAGCAGAGCGGGAACGTCCTGTTCGGGCTCGCAGGAGAAATGAAGCGTATAGGTTTTGTTCTCAGAGAGGGAGTCGGCCAGCCGCTTGTCAGCCTCGCAGCAGAAATACCAGGTGTAGCTCTCCACCAGCTTGCCGATAGCGTTTTCCTCCTTCTCAGGGGAGGATTTGAGCTCGCGCAGCGACGAAACGGTCAGTTTTCCCGCGAGATCAGGGGTGCAGACCGTTTCATATCCGTCGCTGTAGTCGATAAAAAAGCCGGCCGCGGGTGCGGTGACAGACTGGGTGCTGTTGATCTGCCGGTTCAGCGAGGCCCGCTGGGCTTTCAGATCCTGAAGCAGATCTTCCGGATCCTCAAAGGTGCCTACCGCCATCTGACGACGGGAAGACTGAAATACCAGTTGACTGCGCAGCGCCGCCGCGTCGTAGGCGTTTCCCGTCACGCCGTAGGAGCAGAGTTGGAGCATGAGGGTGTGCAGCTCTCCATCGATCTCACTCACACCGCTCACGCCGATGCCGGGGCGGGCAATCAGCGATTCAAGCTTCTCGATGGCGTTGTCGAGCTCTTGAATGGCAAGTCCTGCCTCCAACTGCTGGGCGCTGGGATACACCGTGGCAAGGAGTCCGCCCTTCGAGACCCGAGCGCCGCTTTCCTTGGCATAGCAAAGCAGCCCCTTCGTATTGCCCTCAGACTGGATCACGCGCTCCCGCCTCAAGATCAGGCCGTTGACAGACGCTTCGTCGGTTACGGTGCAGAGCAGCGCCGGTTCGGTAGCATACTCGGTGCGTGTGAGGCTGAAGATCAAAAAGGCCAGATAGCCCAGGATAAGGAGAAACGCCAGACGTGAGAGGAACGCAAAGAACTTTTGTTTCATAGAATATGCTCCTTATTCGCGCCGCACCTACTTCTTTCGGGACGGCGAGAGGGGTTGTTCAGCCCTCAGCGTCGCCCAACAGCACCACTGGGGTGGACGGAATCATAGTCGAAATAGCGTGTTTATAGATGACCTGCTGGAGGCCGCGATCCTCCACAATGACGACAAAGCTGTCGAACCCCCGCACCACGCCGCTCATTTTCACGCCGTTGACCAAAAAGAGGGTGACGCGCTGACGCTCTCTGCGCACTTGATTCAAAAAAGCGTCCTGCAGATTCATGGAGTGGGGTTTCTGGATCTGCGTGGAGGAGGGGACGGAAGTTTGGATACGATCCTGCATGGTATTCTCTCCTTTGCACTCTCCGCCCGCCCTTGTCAAAGAATCGGTTCCGGGGAACAAAGGGGCGGAATTTTCTCAAGAATACCAGAAAACAGGAGTCGAACTCCGTCAAAGAAAGTCGCCGGCCAGGCGCAGCATACCGGAAAGAATGGCAGAGTCTTCTTCCAGATCACGGTAAAACCAATGGGTTTCGGCGTTGCGGTAAAACCAGGTACGCTGGCGCTTGGCATAGTGACGGGTGGCGAGCTTCACGGCGTCGGCGGCCTGTTTGCAGGAGAGTTCTCCCCGCAGCACGGGAAGGAATTCCTTAAAGCCGATGGCCTGCAGCGCCGTGCTGTTCTGCACGTCCGGCAGCGCGGCGAGACGGCGGACCTCTTCCAAAAGCCCCCCGTCCACCATTCGGTCCACCCGTCGATCGATGCGGTCATAGAGTACAGAGCGATCTTTATAGTCAAGACCCAGACGAAGCGCCCGATATGGGGGCTCGCCGCGGGCCTCTTCTCCGAGTTCAGTGAGGGTGCGTCCTGTGAGCGCATAGACTTCAAGAGCCCGGATTACGCGCTTGAGATCGTTGGGGTGCAGACGGGCCGCACTCTGCGGGTCAATAGAGGCCAGACGCCGATGGAGCGACCCGGTCGGGAGGCTTTTTGCTTCTTGGGCAAGGTGGGCGCGAATCTCTCCGGAATCCGGCAGAGCGGGGTAGGAGAGACCGGTAAGCAGACTATCAAGGTAGAGCCCCGTGCCGCCCACAAAAATCGGCAGCCTGCCCCGTTCCAGAATGTCAGCAACGCACTGCCCGGCGTCTCGGCAATAGTCGGCCACACAGTATGGTTCACTAGGGGAGAGAACGCCGATGAGATGGTGGGGGATCCCGCACTGCTCCTGCGGCGTCGGCGCTGCAGTTCCGATCTCCATCCCTCGATAAAGCTGCATGGAATCGCAGGAGATGACCTCGCCGTTCAGTTCCTGGGCCAGGCGAACGCCGAAATGGGTCTTTCCGGTTGCGGTTGGGCCTACAACGGCGATCACTGCGGGATGGTCTTGGCGCGTCATCTCTTCACCTCCTGTAGCCATGCTGCTCCCTCCCTGTCTGAATCGGGAAGGGCAGCAATCAAAAATCAAACGTCAAGCATCGGGAAGATAGGATCTCCCGGGAGTCGGTCGAAGAAGTTATCCCCGAAGGAATTCTTTTTCGAGATATTTTTTCGGCACGACCTTGATGCAGGGCCGGCCATGAGGACAGTAACGCACATTCGGCAGCCGAAGCAGTTCCTTCACCAGGGCCTCGCCGGCGATGGACGGCTCTTTGCTGCCGGCCTTGACGGCGGCGGCACAGGCCACGCGGTGCAGCACCTCGTCGAAGAGCTCGGAAAGGGCGTGTTTTTTCCCGTTTCGCAGCAGCTCAAGCAGCTCGAGAAACAACGTTTCCGAGCGCTCAATCTCAACATTCATGGGCACAGTGCGCAGCAGGACGCTCTGTTCGCCGAAGAGCTCGGCCGAAAAGCCGGCTTCCGACAGGGTGTCGGCATACTCCTCCACCACAGAGGTGAAAATGCGGCCGGGCTCGATCACAAGCGGGGTCAGAAGCAGCTGCGGCTCCACGCGGTTTTCGGTGCGGAACTGTTCATAGAGAATGCGCTCGCGGGCAGCATGCTTGTCGACCAGCCAGAGCTCTTCTTCAAATTCCGCCACCAGGTAGGTGCGAAAGAGCTCGCCGACCAAACGGAAAGACTGAAGAGGAAGCGAAACCTGTTCCTCTGTCTCCTGTGGTTTGCCGCTCTGCTGCGCTTCCGGAAGGGGAGAGCGCTCCTCGGCGGAAGACTGGGATGCATTCCCGTCCAGCAAGGGGAGATCACGCGGAAGCAGATCGGCAGAAGCTGCGTCTGTCACAGGTTCAGCCTTGATCTGCGGGGAAGCATCCGCCGCAGAAGAGAAGTTCCCGCTTTTTTTGCCATACGGAGGGGGAAGGAGGGCGTTCTCCCGATTGTTTCGAAGCGCAGCCGCATGTTTTCCATAATACTGCCAGTCGGAGGCCTCCACGTCGATACTGCCGCGCCGACGGGGCGGGGCAAGGGAGATATTCTGCGCGAGTGAAAGACCGCCGGAAGAAGAGGAGGGAGAGAACACCTGCGCGTTTCCCGAAAAAAGGGCGGCATGTGCTGCGGAAAGGGAAGAGAGCGATTTGCCGGAGGCAGAGGGTGAAGCCGCCGGATTCGATTCCGCCGTGCGCACGACGGGCGGGCTGCGGCGCTGCGACAGGGCCTGCGAAACGGTGTGCAGCACCGCATCGTAGATCATGCGTTCGTCGGCAAATTTCACCTCCATCTTCTGGGGGTGCACATTTGCGTCTACACGTGTGGGGGAGAGATCAAGGAACAGAACGCAGACAGGGTAGCGCCCGTTTGGAAGACTGCCGCGGTAGGCCTCCTCCAGTGCCGTCTGCAACACGCGGGAGCGCACATACCGTCCCGCAACAAAGAAAATCTGGGCTTGTCGATTGGGCCGCGCCGATTCAGGCGTACCGCACAGGCCGTGCACCCGAACGCCGCCATGAGAGAGGTCAAGCGGAAGAAGTTCCCGCGCAAGGCCCTCGCCGAGCACGTCGGAAGCGGTTTTTCGAAGCTCGCCCTGTCCGCTCGTGCGCAGGCCGATGCGACCGTCCTTGCGAAAGACCAGCGCCAGTTCCGGACGGGAGAGCGCCAGCTTTTCCAAAAGGCTTCCGATCGCGGAAGATTCGGTGGATTCTTTCTTCAGGAATTTTTTGCGGGCGGGAGTGTTGAAGAAGAGATCAGTCACCGTGATCTCGGTGCCGACAGGGCAGCCGCAGGGCTTCGAGGAGAGCAGCGCCCCCCCCTCGATCACGATCTCTACACCCTCTTCGCTCTCTGCCTCACGGGTACGCATCGTCACACGCGCAACGGCGGCGATGGAGGGCAGCGCCTCGCCGCGGAACCCGAGGGTGGAAACGCCGGCAAGGTCTTCGGCTGCCCGCACCTTGGAGGTGGCGTGGCGCTCAAAACAAAGCACGGCGTCCTTGGCCGACATGCCGCAGCCGTTGTCCGCCACCCGCATCAGACGAATGCCGCCGCCTTCGATTTCAACGCTGACACGGGTTGCCCCGGCGTCGATGGAATTTTCCAGCAGTTCCTTGATGACCGATGCCGGACGGTCGACGACTTCACCGGCGGCAATCAGTCCGGCGACCTGCGGAGAAAGAACATGAATGCGTTCCATTGCGAGCTCCTTTCAGCAGAGTTTCACGAAGACAAGATCGTCAGGATTTGAACAAAGCACAAAGATACAGATCAGCGGTCCTCCGGCGGATCGGAGAGAAGGCCGAGATCTTCGGCGGAGGCCTCTGCAAGTTTTTTGAGGTCGTAGAGACGGTTGATGGCCTCAATGGGGGTCAGGGTGGACACGTCGATCTGTTCCAGAGCGGCCAGCACCTGTTCGCCCGCATTGGGAGGGGAGGCGATCGGCGTCGCGGGAAGCCTTCCCTCCTGGGCACGGGGGGCAGGAGAGCCCTCTTCCAGACGCTCGAGCACTTCTCGCGCCTTGTCGATGACCGGTTGGGGAACGCCCGCAAGCTTGGCCACCTCAATACCGTAGCTGTCATCGGTGCCGCCGCGCACGATCCGCCGAAGAAAGATGATGTCGTCCCCCTGCTTTTTTACGGCGACCGAGTAGTTACGTACGCCGCGCAGTGTGGATTCCAGCTCGGTCAGCTCATGGTAGTGGGTGGCAAACAGCGTTTTTGCGCCCAAAATGCGGTCGTCTGCCACATATTCGATCACGGCGCGGGCGATGCTCATTCCGTCAAAGGTGGAAGTGCCGCGCCCGATCTCGTCAAAAATAATGAGGCTCTGACGCGTCGCATTTTTCAGGATGCCGGCCGTTTCGCTCATCTCAACCAGGAAGGTGGACTGTCCGGCAGAGAGATCGTCGGAGGCGCCCACACGGGTGAAGATCTGATCGACCAGTCCGATCACGGCCTGATCGGCCGGTACAAAGCTGCCCATCTGGGCCATGAGAACGATGATGGCAACCTGCCGCATATAAGTGGATTTTCCGGCCATATTGGGGCCGGTGATGATGGAAAACCGGTTGTCGCCGCAGTCGAGCAGGGTGTCGTTGGAGACGAAGCGACGGTCTGACATCTGCTCCACAACGGGGTGTCGCCCTTCCTTGATCAAAATCGAGGAGCTCTCGTTCACGGCAGGGCGGCAGTAGTGGTTGTCGAGCGCCACCTGCGCAAGAGAGCAGAAGACGTCGAGTTTTGCAAGAGCGGCTGCGGTTTTGAGGATTTCACTTGCATGCTCCGTCACCTTCTGACGCAGCTCACAGAAGGCCTCATATTCCAGGGCGCAGAGGCGCTCGTTTGCCGTTAAAAGCTCGGCCTCGAGTTCCTTGAGTTCCTGGGTGATAAAACGCTCGGAATTGACCAGCGTTTGCTTTCGAATGTAATGAGAGGGAACCAAATCGTAGTTCGAGCGGGTGATCTCGATGTAGTACCCGAAGACCTTGTTGTAGGAGATCTTCAGGTTTTTGATACCGGTTGCGGCTCGTTCGCGGGTTTCGATCTCGGCGAGGAGACGCTTGCTGTTTTTCACAAGGTCGCGGATCCGGTCGATCTCGGGGGAATACCCGCTTGCGATCAGGCCGCCCTCGCGCACCGAAACCGGGATATCGGTATCCGTGATGGCAGAGAGCAGCAGCTCGGTCAGCTCCGGCAAGGGCAAAAGCTCCTGCGAGAGCGAGGCCAAGGCGCGGTTCCCGCCCGTGGTAAGCAGGGTCTTCAAATCCGGCGCCAGGGAAAGCGTCTCTCCGATCGAACGGAGGTCGCGGGCGTTTCCCGTGAGGTAGAACATCCTGGTCATAAGGCGCTGCAGATCGTAAAAGCTCCGAAGCTTTTCCTGCGATTCCCGTCGGAGGGCCGAATCCTGCACAAGGGCTTCCACCGCGTCGAGCCGCTCTTCAATGGAAGAGACGTCGCGCAGCGGCTGCTCCAGCCAGGAGCGCAGCAAACGGCCGCCCATGGCGCTCTTTGTCCTGTCGAGCACATCGAGCAGCGAGCCGCGCCTCGACCGATCCCCCCGGATGGTAGAGGTCAGCTCCAGATTGCGGCGGGTCGCAGCGTCAAGTCCTAAAAAGCTGGAGGGCGGGCGGTAGAAGAGTTCGCCCAAGTGGACATGGCTGCTGCGCTGGGTCTCTGTCAGATAACGCAGCAGAAGGCCGATGCTGACCCACAGTGTTTCGTTTTCCGGCGCGCCCTGACGGATCAGGCAGTCCGGGCCGAAACGCAGACGGGCCGCGGCAGAGAGATGCTCGGGAACGCCGTCCAGCTTTGTGATCAGAGCGCCGAGCACCCCGCCCGTGAAAGCCTCCAGGGATGAGAGGGCTGCTCCATCTTCGAGCAAAAGCAGCTCAGAGGGAGCGTATTTCGCCAGTTCGCTCTTTGCACGAACGACGGCGTCCTCCCCTGTGAGCAGCGTGGCATAGATTTCACCGGTGGAAACGTCGGTTGTGGAAAGGGCGAGCTCGGAGCCCTGCAGGTAAAGCGCGGTCAAAAAGTTGTTCTTTGTGCTGTCGAGCATCGCCTCGTCGGTGATGGTGCCCGGCGTGACCACACGGACGATATCCCGCTTGACGATCCCTTTGGTGGTCGCGGGGTCCTCAAGTTGTTCGCAGATGGCGACTTTGTAGCCCTTCTGTACCAGGCGCTGGATATAAGCGTCCACACTGTGATAGGGCACGCCGCACATGGGGGCGCGCTCCTCCTGGCCGCAGTCGCGTCCGGTCAGGGTCAGCTCCAGCTCCTTGGATGCCAGATGCGCGTCTTCAAAGAACAGCTCGTAAAAATCGCCCAGACGGAACATGAGAAGGTATTCGGGATTTTTGCGCTTGATTTCAAGATACTGCTGCATCATCGGCGTCACTGTGGAAGCCGATTTCGGCGCAGTCTTGGCAGGCTTTGTCACGGAAAATCCCTCCTGTTCCGTTGCGTGAATGAAGTGAATGGAAAGAAAAGCAGATCATAGCGAGAGCAAGGGAGAAAAACAGATTTCAAACAGGGCTGCGATGAATTCTCATCGCAGCCCTGTTTGGGGCAAAACAACAATCAGGCGCCGCAGTTGCTGCTGCAGGATGCGCAGTTGCCGTCGCAGGCCGTGGGCTCCTCGCCGGTGACGAAGAACTGAATGCGGTTGTTGATCCCCTGGATCATCGCGGAAAGCTCCTCCTGAGCCTCCATGAACTTGATCATATTGGGGTTCCCCATGATCTCGGTATACACAGCGTTCATTTTTTCGCTCAGACCCTTGGCGCGATCTTCGTCCACGGGTCCTTGCATGTTGGCTTCCATCAGCTCGTTGCGGACCTCGTTGAACTCGGCGATTTTGCCCTGCAGGGCTTCGTCGGCGGCCTGTGCGTCTCTCGCTTCGATCCAGGCGGCGCGGCGCGGATCGGCCATGATGGCTTCGCCAAGGGCTTCGAGTCTTTCGTTCAATGTGCTCATAGTGGTGATTCCTTTCCTAAAATGTATTTTTATATTAAAGTGACCACGTTTGGGAACGATCATTTTCAAGCAGGTCAGGCGAGCTCGCCATACAGCACGAAGGTTTTCGCCTCCCGGATCCGAACCTCGGCGAAACTCCCGATCAGCGAGGGAGGCGCAGGAACGTAGCAGAGCTTGCCTCCTTCTGTGCGCCCCTGGAGAAGCCCGCTGTTTTCTCTTCCCGGGGCCTCAAAGAGAACCCGCAGAACGCGGCCCTCCAGCAGCTTGTTTCTGTGCAGGGAGTAGATTTGCTGCTCGTTCATCAGGCGTTCCAGACGGCTCTTTTTCTCCTCGGTGGAGAGCTGACCCTTCATATCATAGGCCTTTGTGCCCTTGCGCCGGGAAAAAGCAAAGGTGAAGAGGGAGTCGAATTCCACCTCGCGGATGAGCGCAAGGGTCTCTTCGAACTCGGCTTCGGTCTCTCCGGGAAAGCCCACAATGATATCGCTTGAGAGGGTGAGATCCGGCATGAGCGCGCGGGCTTTCGCAACGAGCTCCTTGTACTGTTCCACGGTATAATGACGGTTCATTTCGCGCAGGACCCGGTTGCTGCCGCACTGCACGGGGAGATGGAGCTGATGAGCAATATGGGAGGAGGCGGCCATTGCCTCAAAGAGGCGGGACGTCGCATCCTTGGGATGGCTGGTCATATAGCGGATCCAATACTCGCCGGGGATCTTGTCCACTTCCTGCAGCAGCTGCGGAAAGTCGAGCCCACGCTGCGTGCCTCTGCCGTAGGAGTTGACGTTTTGCCCCAGCAGCGTGATATCCCGGTAGCCCTGCGATACAAGACCGCGCACCTCTTCCAGAATGGGCTCCGGCTCGCGGGAGACCTCACGCCCTCGGGTATAGGGCACGACACAGTAGGAGCAGAAATTGTTGCAGCCGTACATGGCGGTCACCCAGGCGCGGACGTCGGAGGTGCGCTGCACGGGAAGACCTTCGGGGATCGCTGAGGTTTCCTGTTCGATCACTGCCTGCCGCCCTCCGCCCGAGAGAGCGGACAAAACAGCCCCGGGCAGGCGGAAAAAGGTGCCGGTTCCGAGGATAAAGTCAACCTGCGGATACTTCATCAGGATCTCGTCCACGCGATGCTGCTGCTGCATCATGCAGCCAGTGATGCCAAGGATCAGATTCGGATTTTTTGCCTTCTGATGCTTGAGGGCGCCGATATTGCCAAACACCTTAAGTTCGGCGTGTTCTCGCACCGCGCAGGTGTTGAAGAGGATCAGATCCGCCTCTTGCCGCTTCTCGGTCAGGGAAAAGCCCATTTGAGCGAGCATTCCCCGCATCCGGTCGGAGTCGGCCTCATTCTGCTGGCATCCATAGGTTTCGATCATGGCGAGCCGCCGTCTTCCGGAAGCGGCGTATTCCGACTCCAGAATACTGCGCACGGCGGCGATATCCCGACGCTGTTCGGCAAGCATGGCCTCGTCAATGGGTTTGATCATGCTTTTTCTCCTCTCGTGCCGACATTTTGACAATTTATTATACCAAAAGAGGCAGTATTTTGCAAGGTGGAAGGGGTGCTTTCCGGGGGATTCCCGGAAAAAACGAAAAAAGCGCCCAGAGCAGGGAAAAACTCCCGCACAGGCAGGTCAGAGAAGGAGCAGGATACGTCAAACTTCCGGCGCGTTTTATGGTTTATCAGCTTCGTAGAATCAAGCGGATTTGCCTTCCATTCGTGTACAGCGACCGCCAGCTGCCTTTGCCTTTGGAAGACGAAAAGGAGCGCAATCGGGTAAAAAGCCAAGAAAATCGGCAAGTCGAACGAAAAATACGCTTTTTTCTGAAGGAAATCATTGCATTTGCCGAAAGAAACAGGTATACTAAATCTAACTGAATCTTTTGAAAGAGGTGACCAGTTTGACTGTCCAAGAAAAAATCAAAGCCAAAACCAGAACAGTTGAAGAACTCCTTGCCATGGTGCCCGATGGTGCAATTATTTGTAATGCAGGGACCGGGTTCAAGGGCTTTTATTCGCAGCTTCACACCATTGCCGACCGTTTGACGAAGCCTGTCACGGTGTATGGGTATCAGGGCGGAGCAGATTACCCCTACTATTGGGACGATCAGTATAAGGACAAGTTTTTCACCGTGTCCGAGTTCTTTAGCAAGCAGACCCGCGACCGTCATCCCGCCGGAACCGTTTCCCTGATTCCGCTGCATCTCCATGCCTTCATGGATCGTTTCCTGGATGTCTACAAGCCCAACATTTACATTCTGGGCACCACGATGGTGGACCGTCACGGCTATGTCCGCACGCCTCTGAGCTGCCCCAGCCG
>JAEEGL012948776.1_pt1 | contig 11352 bp, 4 predicted proteins | sample 9134231 | NCBI WGS metagenome assembly JAEEGL01 (sample SAMN16246548, study PRJNA631951) | gut metagenome | biome: gut microbiome; feature: rumen; material: fiber-attached | host: Bos | place: Iran: Karaj | collected 2018-10
GTGTACTTCTTGCCCCATTTGAGGATGGTTTCTGACTTAGCAAGGTGTCCGTCAGCCTTTGAATAGTACTTGTCACCGCCTACTGTGATCCAGGTGCTGACAGTCATTCTGCCATCAGCCTTGAAGTAATAGGTCTTATCTTCAATATCTGTAAATCCGGTCTGGATCACGCCTTCGTCATCTGCATAGTAAGTTGCACTCCACTTACTAAACCAACCAGTGATCAGCTTACCTTCTGAACCGAAATAGAACTTCTTACCCTCAGACTCATAGAATACATTCTTCTGAAGAGTTCCATTCTTGCTAAAAAGATAAGTCTGCGTGCCAATCTTCTGCATGCCGGTAGCTTTTTTACCATCTGGGAATTCGTAGTAAACTGCGCCATACTTACTTTCCCAATGGCCCTCATCTTCAATAACAGGAGGCTCTTCCCCAGCGACCACAATTTCTGGAGATATGAACCTTGCAGCCATCAAATATCCATTTGTATAGCCCATGAAATCATCAAATTTCCATTTCTTTCCATCAACTATCAGCCTGACCTCTTTAGAAAGCGCATTTTCCTTGTCACTAGCTCTGTTCACAGACAAAACAGCAAAGCATTTGTAGGTTCCCTCAGTTACCTCTCCATAGCTATTAATTGGCCTGAACTCGCCATTGATTTCTTTTTGAATGTAGTATTCTTGTACAGAAACCCTGTCATCAGCCGGGGTATACTTAGGAGATCTAAGCTCACCGTTTACTACAAATATGTCTGCAATGTCACTTGAAGCTGTTACCTCAGTGATCAGATTCATCTCTGCCGGCTTCTCAAGCGTAAAGGTTTCTGAAATAAATAATGGGTCTGAATTTACTCCACCAAATGAAATAACTTTTTTCCATGTTTGTCCATCTACTTCAAGTTCAAAATAAGGGCTTAACTCGTAAGAGGATGCATATTTTTCGATTACACTTACAGTTCCTTCAAAATGCCAATTTCCAGGTGTGAATGTACCTGAAGTATAATCTTGCCAAGAGCCATCTGACTCTTCCTTCCACCATGAACCTGAAAACGTTAATGGTAAGTCATCTTCAAACGTAAAATCAGGTTGCTGTATTTGTGCATCAACCTTAGGAATAATCTTATAGTTACTCTTTGCCTTGGCTGATTCAATCACAGTCTTCTCGGAAGCAGGTTTGAATGTATACTCAGGAGATTCAAACTTAATTGAACTTACTTCGCCAGAATTCTCTTCCTTAATAGCTATTGGTGTAAACTTCTTACCATCTATCGTAAGCTCAAAATCAGGATCCAAACAATATGTATTACTGCTAAATGGAGCCACCTTAACTGTTACGTCATATTTATAGGATTTATCCTGGAATCTGGCACCAGGCAAAATATAATTCCAATCATCGCCGGATTTTTCGCGCCATCCATTAAACTCATATATTATGTCAAGATTATTCAGCTTAACAGACACCTGCGTAGCAGGCGCGCCTAATACAAATATTTGGTCAGCATCACTGGTTGTATTCGCACTTGTAAGTGGAGTTTTGTTACTTTCAACTGGATAGACATATTTAAGTTCAGTAATTGCAGAAAGACTCTCATCACCAGCATTAAAATCTACAGCTTCTAATGTCACTGTAACTTCTCCGGGACTCAAATTAAAATAAGCGCACTGATCAATAAGATTTACTGGAGGGGCAGCAAAATAATCACCCTGTCCATTTGTGGTTACTACATATAATACCTGTTGTCCAGTTTTTGCCACTATAGGATCCCAATATAATTTGTCACCCTCTATATACACATTCTGTAATGCAGGTAATGTTTCTTGGGTAATCACAATTACTGGAGATATGAACCTTGCAGCCATCAAATATCCATCAGCTAGAACGGCCGCTCGCTCATACGTCCATTCTTCCCCATCAACTATAAGCTTGACATTATTTGAAAGTGCATATTCCCTGGACAACTGGTTCTTCATATCCACAGATGCAAATACTCTGTACTTTCCTTCAGTCACCTCTCCAAAGTCATTAATATTGGTGAATTCTCCATTTTTCTCTTTTTGAATCTTAATATGTGATACTGAAACCATCTCATTATCACAATTGAATGTAACAGGTTTAAGCCCACCGTTTAATACAAATATGCCCGAAATATCACTTGTAGCTGTTACTTCAGTGATCAGCTCTCTATCCTGGTTTGTATCGCTAATATTAGAGACATCACTCTCGTCAGCGACACTGGCTATGATATCCGGTACAATTTCCGATACCATTTCAGGCACAATTTCCGGCTTATCCACTGTCTCCGGATCAATGTTATCAACCGCACTGGTCACAACTTCAGGCACAGCTTTAGTCAGCTCCGGCTGCTCAATTGTAGCCTCTTCACTTGGCAATTCTCCCACAGTTTCTACCGGGTCAGTAATATCCCCTTCGCCTTGTTCAGTAGCATATACAGCAACAGGCTGCAGAACAAGTGCTGCGCTCATTACAAAAGCTAGTAACCTTGCAAAGTTTTTCTTTTTCATCCTATCCCACCTTTCTCATTAATAAGAAACCTTCTCTGGTAGCTCTTTTAATTGGGGCCACCATTTACAATTCTAAAATGAAATAAAATGAAAAAACATTAACCTTTGGTTAGTATTTTTATAAATTTTTTGCAACAAAAATGCATTGCCCGCAATTTATTTTGCAAGCAATGCATTATCTCTTTTATCTACTACTTCTGTACTGTACCGGAGTCATTCCGTATTTCTTTTTAAAGAGTCTGTTGAAATGCTCGACATTTTGGTAACCTGCTGCCTCAGCCACCTTTTCAACCTTCATGTTGCCATTTCTAAGAAGGGTGCTGGCCTTGTTGAGTCTGATTCTCTTTACATTCTCGCCAAAGGTCATACCTGATTTTTCCTTGATATACTTGGAAAGATATGGCTTTGAAAGGTAGAACTGGCTTGAAAGATCATCAAGTGTAACAGTCAGATAGTTCTCCTGTATGTAGTTTATGATGGAATTTATCCTCTCATCCTTGCTGTTCTTGATATCTCTGACTTCATCCACCTGATTAACTGCGATAACAAGGGCATTTATGGAAGAGCGGATAATATCTTCGTCAATGCCTACGCCCCAATACTTCTTGCCATTGTGGGTAATTCCAACGTAGGTGCAGGCCTTTGAAGATGAACCTCTTGAAAGAGCGTGCTCCTCGTAGGTTGAAAGCTCGTAGCTGACGTTAAAGTACTGCTTGATGGCGTTGCTGACAGCATCGAGACGGCCATTACCATTAGCTTCGATAACATGCTCCTTGTCTGCATGAGAAATTGTTACCTCTGCAAGGATTCCGTCTATCTGCTTGAAATGGCAGGCAGTGATCTTGAATATATTGTCATTGTGAACGTATTTATCCTCAAATATCTGATAAATTCTGGCTGGTGAAAGCTCAGCATGCTCTCTGTCGGAAATATCTTTGATAGTGTAGCTGACATCTGCCTGCATTTCCTTGGGAACCATCATGCCGTAGTTGTTCTTCAAGATGTAGCTTACGCCGCCCTTTCCAGACTGGCTGTTGATCCTGATAACATCGCCGTCGTACTCTCTTCCAAGATCCTTGGGATCCACAGGAAGGTAAGGAACTGACCAGATGCCTCTGTCTTTTTTCTGCTCATGCCAGGTAAAGCCCTTGGAGATGGCATCCTGATGGGATCCGGAAAAAGCAGTAAACACAAGCTGTCCAGCATAGGGCTGTCTCTCGTAGATATGCATTCTTGTAAGTCTCTCGTAGGTTTCGCCAACTTCCATAATGTGGCTAAAATCAAGTCCAGGGTCAATACCATGAGAGAACATGTTGATTGCAAGAGTCACAATGTCCACATTTCCAGTTCTCTCGCCGTTTCCAAATAATGTACCCTCGATTCTGTCTGCACCAGCAAGGCATCCAAGCTCAGCGTCGCTGACGCCTGTGCCTCTGTCATTATGTGGATGAAGCGAAAGAACTACAGCATCCCTGTACTTGAGGTTCTTGCTGATATATTCGACCTGAGTTGCGAATACATGTGGCATAGCAATTTCTACTGTTGTAGGGATATTTATGACTACCTTGTTCTTCTTGGTTGGCTTCCAAACGTCAAGGACGGCATTACAGACTTCCACCGCGTAGTCCACTTCTGTTCCAGGGAAACTTTCCGGTGAATATTCAAAAGAGAAATTGCCAGTAGTCTCTTTTGCCAGCTTATCAAGGAGTTTTGCGCCATCAATAGCTATCTGCTTGACTTCTTCCTTGCTCTTTTTGAAAACCTGCTCGCGCTGGGCTACAGAAGTTGAATTATAAAGATGGATTATGGCTCTAGGAGCACCTTTTACGGCTTCGAAAGTTCTTTTTATAATGTGCTCTCTTGCCTGGGTGAGAACCTGAACTGTCACATCGTCAGGAATCATATTCTTCTCGATAAGAGTTCTTGCAAACTCGAACTCTGTCTCAGAAGCTGCAGGGAAACCAATCTCAATCTCCTTGAAGCCAAGGTTTACCAGCATTGTAAAGAACTCTAGCTTCTCATCGAGGCTCATGGGCTCAATAAGTGCCTGATTGCCATCGCGAAGGTCAACACTGCACCAGATTGGTGGGTGGTCGATGTAGTCTTTCTTGACCCAGTCGTAGCTTGCCTTAGGTGGCATGAAATATTGACGCTGATACTTCTCGAAATTCTTCATAATGCTGCTCCCCTTTTCTTATGAGTCTATTCCTGACCCTTTTGTCACTATAATAATTTGTAATCCTGATGCTTATATTCTTCTAACTTAGGCTTGATGTTTTTTAACATTACAATATTAATATCGGTCAGTTTACTTGATAATATTTACCCCTATATTGAAAATTTCTGACGGATTTTTTGATTATTATTATGTTACCATAAATTTCTACAATTACATCATGGTGAAATTAATCAGTTTTATTGATGTTTTTTATGATACGAAAAGAGCGCCATGAAGGCGCCCTTACTGCGATGCGGCTACCATCAGTCGCACTGATATCCCTTATTCACAAGGATGTTCTCAACTGCGTTCACATCCTCTGTATGCATGACCATAATTGGGTTTCCAGTCTCTCTGTTAAAAGAAAGATAGGTGTAATCCACATTTATATGGCTATCCTTGAGAGTCTTTAAAATGTTGTCCAAAGCTCCTACCTCATCCTTACACTCAACTGCAAGAACATTAGAAGTCTTGCACATATAGCCTGCTCCCTGAAGAACCTCAATACACTTATCAGAGTCAGAAACTACCATTCTGATAATTCCGTATTCTGCTGAATCATTGGTAACTGAACCCAGGATATTTATCTCATTCTCTCTTAAAAGCCCAGTAATATTCTGAAGGCATCCTTTCTTATTCTCTGCGTAAATTGAAACCTGCTTAAGCATCTCTTTCTTTTCCTCCAAACTCTTGTAAATGCAATAGCGCTATATCAAAATCTATACCGCTGATCATCATCTTATTATTGGTAATGTACTGTGACCTAGCCCTTTGACATTGCTCAGTGCCATTGTCCTATGATATCGCTCAGTGCCAATGTCCAATGATATCGATCAATGGCATTGCCCTATGACTTCACCCTGTGATATTCTCCTTGCGTTTATGTGTTATCACTTAAAAGCGCTAAAGTACACTACTTTGACTACTATACCACAAGACCACTAAATAATTCAAGGAAATATGAGTGTTTTTATTATTTTAGGTTTGCTTAACTCCATCCGCAATAATAGCCTCAAATTTAGCAAGAATAAGGAATTAAGATGAATAGCTCTTGTTTTATAATGTTTGTAGGCTTTATGATATTAGCTTTTTTTGATTTAGAACTATGAATGTAGGCTTTACGGATTCAAACATCTTTTCTAGTCTTTATAAACTAAATCTTGGGGACCTAGACAATATACTAAGCAGAAGGAGATTTCTTTTACATGATACAAAAAAACATAAATCCCATCACCAGGCTTGATTACCCGGATCCAGATATCATCCGCGTTGGCGATACCTATTACATGGTCAGCACCACAATGTACTTTATGCCCGGTTGCGAAATTCTGCGCTCCTATGATCTTGTTCACTGGGAGCACGCTACTTTTGTCTACGACAGGCTTGATAGCACGCCTGCCCAGCGCCTTGAGGGAAAAGATAACATCTACAGCCAGGGAATGTGGGCTGCCTCTCTGCGCTATCATGAAGGGATATTCTACATTTGCTTTGTGGCCAACGACACCCACAAGACCTATATTTATCAGTCAAAAGATATAACTGGGCCCTGGGAGAAATACACTCTAGAGGGTTTTTATCATGATAATTCTATCTTGTTTGATGATGACGGAAGAGTGTTTATTGTCTCCGGAAATAAGGAGATTCATATAAAAGAGCTGAAGCTTGTTTCCAAGGATTTAAGCGGAATTACGAATGACACTACTTCAAATATACCAACAGTTCTTACCGATAAAATTGATGGCGGTCTTGATATGACTATTGTGCAAGACTCAGATGATGTGTATCTGGGATATGAAGGCGCTCACTTCTACAAGATAAACGGCAAGTACTATCTCTTTTTCATTCATATGCCTAAGTCAACTGGCAAGCGTACAGAGGCTGTTTTCGTAGCAGACAAGCCAGAAGGGCCCTACGTTGGACGTGATGTTATGGATGATGACAGGGGATACAGAGGAAGCGGCGTAGCTCAAGGCGGAATTGTAGAGACTCCAAGCGGCAAATGGTACAGCATTCTGTTTCAGGATAGCGGCGCCGTTGGAAGAATTCCTGTTCTGATGCCTGTATTCTGGGGAGAAGATGGATTCCCTGTCTTTGGCAATAATGGCAAGATTCCTGAGGAATTTGAGATTGAAGATCTTCGTCCTGGGTATGAGTATACTCCTCTTGTCGGAAGTGATGATTTCAAAACTACGTTTTGCGCAGCTGCTAATATATCAGGAGCTACTTGCTTGGAAGAAATTTCTTATGAAGAAGATAGCCATGAAGAAACTATTTCTGGTGAATCTAGTCTTGAAGAAGCATCTTCTGAAAAAGGTGCTTCAGTTTTCATAGATTTAGTTGATCAATCAAGAAAGCCAGGAAGCTTTGGTTTTAAGCCCTGCTGGCAATTCAACCACGAGCCTGACCTATCACTTGTTAAAAGGGACTTGAAAAAAGGCTCAGTAACTATATCCACAGGCAAGATTTGCTCAAACCTCGTTCAAGCCCAAAACACTCTCACTCAAAGAACTCTTTTTCCGGGATGCTCTTGTAGTGTGGCCATTGATGGAAGCTTACTAAAAGACGGTGATTACGCAGGACTTTGCGTCCTTGAAAGCAACTATGGATTTGTTGGTATTACCCGCAAAGAGGGCGATTATTTCCTTGTCATGGGCATACGTGAGATAACCACAGGCGGTTTCTGGGGCGAGAGACACGACGATGAGCCCTTTGAAGAGGTAGAGCGGATTAAGCTGGATTCTCCTGTTGTAACGCTGTATTCATCTATATGTTATGATCCAAGCGCTGTTCAGACAGCAGATAGCATAAATTGTAATGATGATACTGCTGTATTCTACTATAACGAAGAACAAATTGGCGAGCCTTTCAAGCTCAAATTCATGCTTGATCACTTCACCGGTGCCCGCTTCGGCCTTTTTGTCTACAGCACCGTGGAGGCCGGTGGTAGCGCCACTTTTTCGAATTTTGTGTATATTACAAAGAAATAAAGTAAATGACATAACAAAGACTTGTTTTATTTATATTTTAGGGCCTCTGTCATGCATGACAAGCTTTTTTCTACTTTCTGCATCACTTCGCTGCCTTCTTGTCATGCATGGCAAGCTAAAATTCAAATCTTGCATCACTTGACGGGCCTGCTGTCATGCATAACAAGCTTTTTTCTACTTTCTGCATCACTTCGCTGCCTTCTTGTCATGCATAGCAAGCTAAAATGCAAATCTTGCATCACTTGCCAGAGCCATAATCATGCATAACAAGTTTTTTCTACTTTTTGCATCACTTCGCTGCCTTCTTGTCATGCATAGCAAGCTAAAATGTAAATCTTGCATCACTTGACGGGCCTGCTGTCATGCATAACAAGCTTTTTTCTACTTTCTGCATCACTTCGCTGATCCTCTATCATGCATAGCAAGTTATAATTCAAATCTTGCATCACCTGCCATGGCCATAATCATGCATAACAAGTTTTTTCTTCTTTCTGCATCACTTCGCTACATTCTTGTCATGCATAGCAAGCTAAAATGCAAATCTTGCATCACTTGCCAGGCCTGCTGTCATGCATAACAAGTTTTTTCTACTTTTTGCATCACTTCGCTGCCTTCTTGTCATGCATAGCAAGCTAAAATTCAAATCTTGCATCACTTGCCAGGCCTGCTGTCATGCATTACAAATTTTTTTCTACTTTCTGCATCACTTCGCTGCCTTCTTGCCATGCATAGCAAGCATTTATTCAAATCTTGCATCACTTGCTAGGGCCATAATCATGCATAACAAGCTTTTTCTACTTTCTGCATCACGGCACTAGCCTCTTGTCATGCATAACATGCATTTATTCAAATCTTGCATCACTCCATGATTCTGCTAACTCCATCATCTGTATAGAGCTCATAGCCACTAGGATCAGCTTCATAGCAAATATAAGAAAGTCCAGCCGCCGTATTGACACCACTCGTTCTCTTTGAAGGCTTGGCAAGTGGCAACACATGGCCCTTTTTCACAAATACAAGCACTTCTGAAAGGCCAGCCTTTACGTAGTGATCGCCAGCCTGCAGAATCTCTTCATCATAGTCGTCATAGGCTCTGAATCTGATCATCTTCATATCTTCAGGAAGATATACATATCTACCTGTGGCATTCTGCTTGTAGACAGGTGCCAGCATCAGGCTCTCACCCAGAAGAAGCTGGTCTTCGACTTCAAGGCTTCTAGCATCATCATATTCAAAACTAAGTGGCTTGAACAGCATTTCATCATCGCGCACAGCCTTCATAAATTCAGAATACAGATATGGCAAAAGAGAGTAGCGAAGCTCAATAAGTCTTCTAAATGAGTCAGTTTTCTCAAATCTATAAACTTCCTGCCTTCTGGTGCCCATAGCTGAGTGGTTTCTAAAAAGTGGCGTAAATATACCAAAGGCAGTCCATCTAAGAAGCAGATCTTCTGTTGTATCAGCTCCAAAGCCGCCAATATCCGCACCGCTATACAAGAATCCGCACATATTAAGGGCTGGCATCTGCTGAATATTTAAAAGAAGATGTGACCACCAGGACATGTTATCTCCGCACCAGACGCCGCCATATCTGTGCATTCCAATAAAGGATGATCTTGAGAACATCAGAACACGCTTGTCAGGACATAGCCTCTCAAAGGCTTCACCTGCTGCCCTTGTCATGTTGTAGCCATATAGGTTGTGGACCTTGTCATGCCTTATCTTCTGTCCTTTATAGTTGTGGTAAAAGCGCTTATAATCTTCGCTGTTATTGCTAATAGAACCCACAAGTCCCTTGAAATCAAAGAATGAATTGATATCAAGATTCTTGCCCTTATAGTCTTCTATCTGCTCAAACACCTCCTGCAGATGATCCTCAGTATAGAAAATAGCTGGTTCATTCATATCATTCCAGAAGCCATCAATTCCCTGATCCAACAAGAATTTATACTTGTTTCCAAACCACTCTCTCGCCTTTTCATCAAGAAAGTCAGGAAAATGCACCTTGCCTGGCCATACAGCAGCTACCAGATTTTCGCCATTTTCTTTTTTGCAGAAATAATCTCCAGAAAGCCCCTCTTCGTATACATCATAGCCCTCTTCAATCTTGACGCCCGCATCAATGATTGGTACAAGATGAATTCCCCTATTCTTCATCTCCTGAACAAACTCAGGGAAATCAGGAAAAGACTTATCGTCAACAGAAAAATCCTTGTATCTCTCCATGTAATCGATATCAAGATATATCATATCAAGTGGAATGCCGGCTTCATCGTACTTGTCAGCAACCTCTCTGACTTCATCAGCGCTCATGTAGCTCCATCTGCACTGTCCAAAGCCAAAGGCCCACCTAGGCGGAACATAGCTCTTTCCGATAATTTTCCTAAACTGTCTCACTATCTCTTTTAAGCTATCACCTTCAACCAGATACAAATCAGAGTCAAAGTCGTCAAAAGAAATCACAAGTTCAGACGATCTTGTGTAGCCCATATCAAAAGTGACTCTCTCAGGAGTATCCACATATATTCCAAATCTCCTGTCATCTCCGTCAACTATAAAGAAATTCTGAGACGCATAAAGAGACCTCTTATCCTCAGTATGTACAGGATCATCCGCATTATTGCTGATGTAGATCCATCCTCTTTTATTCATGCCTCTTGTGGTCTCACCAAGTCCCCAGATTTTGTCGCTTTCAGACAGCTTTAGGAAAAGAGATTTCTTTTCCACATCAGTTGTAAAAAAAGGAATGTTCCCTTCTGTAATTTCTATCTCTGTCACTACTGATTCAGTTGGAATTGGATTTCCTATCCTATACTTTCTTATCATACTAATTGCCCCTTTTTATTATCTTTTCACTTATAAAGAAATTATCAAAGAAAACTAGTAATATCAACAACTTAATAAATCGACATTTGGTGGTATTACTAGTTTGAAGTCAGGTAATACTAACAGCTTTTTTTGTATGTTTTGGTATTACATGTTAAGTCTATGATATAAAAATACCCTCACCAGTATACCGCTGATGAGGGTATTTTACATATTCATAAAAAAGTTATTACTTATTTTTTTGATACAACAGCTGTATTTCTCAATAAGTCAACAAGCTCAATCCTTCTTGCACTTTACATATATAAATGCGGCCAGAGCAAACAGCGGAATTCCAGCAATAAGTCCGTTTGGTGCAGCTCCCAGGATTCTGAATTTATCAAGACCTGTGAGTGTTACAGTTAGTGGAAGCGTTGCTGCTGCATTGAAGGCTCCGTGGAAAATTGCAGGATACCAGATACAGCCACTCTTTTGATATACGTAGTCACACAAAATTCCTAAAGCAACAGTTACAGCGCAGAACAAGATCATCCCAACAATAGGAAATCCCAGATAGTCCTTGCCGTATTCGTATCCTGTAAAGATCATAAGAGGCCAATGCCACATTCCCCAGATGATGCCGCCAATGATCCAGGCTTTTTTCTGTCCAAATTTTTCTCTAAGTGCCGGATACATGTAGCCTCGCCAGCCTGCCTCTTCGCCTACAGCTGGGAACATGTTGATAAGTGGTGCATAGGTAAGGCAGGCAATGCAATTTATGATAATATATGTGCCATATGTCATTCCTGTAGAAGTA
>JAEEGL013178663.1_pt1 | contig 11352 bp, 7 predicted proteins | sample 9134231 | NCBI WGS metagenome assembly JAEEGL01 (sample SAMN16246548, study PRJNA631951) | gut metagenome | biome: gut microbiome; feature: rumen; material: fiber-attached | host: Bos | place: Iran: Karaj | collected 2018-10
ACGAAGACTCCCTCCTGTTTTCGATACTTCTTTTGTTCGAGCGAATGAATGTATTTAATTCTATTTTTGCTAATCATACGGCAAAGATAGAACATAATATTGATAAAATTTTGTTCTTTAGCATAAAATCTCGTACCTTTGGGTGTTTTTAGCAATAACAATGACCACATTTCGCATACATATAATCACAATACTGTTGTCAGCAGCCATACTCACGTCATGCTCAGTTGACAGATTCATCCCTGAGGAGCAACACCTGCTCAAGGATGCGAGTATCAATACCAATGACAATAGCAAGGTGACAAAAGAGTTATCGCTCAAGAACTACATCAAACAGACACCAAACACAAAAATCTTCGGTGTCAAGTTTCCGCTGAAGATATACTGTCTCTCTGGCAAGAATGATTCACGATGGTACAACAAGATGCTACGCAAAATTGGTGAAGACCCCGTTCTCTACAACGAGTCATCCGCCCTTCAGAGCAGCGAGGCTATGGAACAGGTTCTGCGCAACTCAGGCTACATGAAGGCAGAAGTCACTCCCGTCAAGAGCATCAACAAAAAGAAACTGTCACTCCAGTATAACGTCAATCTCGGTGAGATGTACTACATCCGCAATGTGCGACGAGAGACACAGGATGATGCCATACGTGACATCATCTGTGGCATTGACACACTTGACTCATGGATTCGTCCTGGAGCAGTATTCAACATCAACAATATCAACGAGGAGCGTTCACGTATAGCCAACAAACTCAGGAGCATCGGCTACTACAAGTTTACCAAGCAGGACATAACATTCGTAGCTGACACAACACTTGAGAGTACAAATGTGGATGTGACGATACGCATCAACCAGCATCTTGAAAACGGACGTTCACTCCCAGAGAACCATAAGCCATACTACATAGGCGATGTTCGTTTCCTTCTTGAGACAACGGCTGACGACACAACTGGATGCAACCATGAATTCTTCCGTGGCATAGAACTCGTATCTAAGGGTACGAGACATTTCCGTCGTAACATGCTATACGCCAACACACAGTTCCGTAGTGGCGACCTCTATAACGACAAGTATCTCAAGAACACATACACCAACTTCACAAGTCTTCCAGCCGTGTCATACTCCAACGTAAGACTGAAGGAAAGACCAGGTACTGACACTCTTGACGTTGATATAATCGCAAACCGTGGCAAGCTGTTCCATACCGAGGCTTCACTCGAAGGTACGAATACGGCTGGCGACTTAGGTGCCGCTGCTTCTGCCATGTTACAGATAAAGAATATCTTCAAGGGCTCGGAGACATTCACATTCAAGGTGCGTGGTGCATACGAGGCGATAACGGGACTCGAAGGCTATGACGGCACATCATTCCGTGAGATTGGCTACGAGGCAAAGATTACGTTCCCGTCATTCCTCCTTCCGTTCGTCAAGCGTGACTGGGGAATGCTCCACCACGCAAGTTCAGAGATTGCTTTTCAATCAAACACACAGAACCGTCCTGAGTTCAACCGTCGCGTGTTCACAGCCGCATGGCGATACAGATGGAGCAGCATGAGCCAGAGCATACAGCACAAATTCGACCTCCTTGAGGTCAACTACGTCTATATGCCTTGGATTTCAGGTACGTTCAAGGAACAGTACCTCGATTCCATCGGTAAGACAAATGCCATTCTCAAGTACAACTACGAGAATCTCTTGATTACCAAGTTAGGATACACATACTCTTACAACTCACTCGGACACCGTATGCAGACATACGGACAGGATGCCTACACTTTCAAGTGGAACATAGAGACATCAGGCAATATGCTCAAGTTGCTCACGAGTGCAGTCAATGGTAAGAAGAACGATGCAGGTCAGTACACATTCTGCGGCATAGCCTTTGCCCAGTACATCAAGACCGACCTCGACTTCGGCAAGAGTATCAAGATAGACAAGAACAACTCGGTAGCGTTCCACATAGCAGGAGGTGTTGCATATCCTTACGGCAACTCCAACATCCTTCCATTTGAGAAGCGTTACTTTGCAGGTGGTGCTAACAGCGTGCGTGGTTGGTCTGTACGCTCACTCGGTCCGGGTCGCTACAACGGGACAGATAAGGGCATCAACTTCATCAACCAGTCAGGTGACGTTAAGCTCGACATGAGTATGGAGTACCGCACCCATCTCTTCTGGAAATTCAACGGAGCATTCTTTATTGACGCAGGAAATATCTGGACGATAAAGGAATACGATGACCAGCCAGGCGGTGCTTTCCGTCCCGACTCATTCCTTCAAGAGATAGCCTTCAGCTATGGTCTTGGTCTCCGCATGAGCCTCGACTTCTTCACCCTCCGTTTCGACGCAGGTATGAAAGCCATCAATCCTGCCTACACAGGAATTGACCACTACCCTCTCATCCGTCCAAAATTCTCAAGGGACTTCGCCTTCCACTTTGCAGTCGGCCTCCCATTCTAATTAATTCATAATTCACAATTCATAATGCAGAATTCTTAATTGCTAATTCTTATTTTCCATTTTTCTGCTAATTTTGAATTTTGAATTATTAATTATGAATTTAAAACGCTATCTTTGCACAGAAAATATAAATACAACAAAAAAGATATGTACAGATCACATACAGCAGGAGAGCTTCGTCTCTCTGATGCAGGCAAGACAGTGACTCTTGCAGGATGGGTACAGCGCACACGAAAGATGGGTGCCTTGACATTCGTTGACCTTCGTGACCGCTACGGCATTACCCAGCTCGTGTTCAACGAGGAAACAAATGCCGAACTCTGCGCTGAAGCTAACAAGCTCGGACGTGAGTACGTCATTCAGGTAACTGGTGAGGTTGCTGAGCGCTACTCAAAGAACCAGAACATCCCAACTGGTGAAATCGAAATAAACGTAAACGAACTCGTCGTTCTCAACAAGTCTGTCACTCCTCCTTTCACTATCGAGGACGAGAGTGACGGTGGCGACGATATCCGTATGAAATACCGTTACCTCGACCTTCGTCGTAACGCAGTACGCAAGAACCTTGAGCTTCGTCACAAGTTCTGCATCGCAGTACGCAATTACCTCTCTAACCTTGGATTCCTTGAGGTTGAGACACCTATGCTCATCGGTTCTACACCAGAAGGTGCACGCGACTTCATCGTACCTTCACGCATGAACCCAGGACAGTTCTATGCTCTTCCACAGTCACCTCAGACACTCAAGCAGCTTCTCATGGTAGCAGGCTTCGACCGTTACTTCCAGATTGTTAAGTGTTTCCGTGACGAGGACCTCCGTGCTGACCGCCAGCCAGAGTTCACACAGATTGACTGTGAGATGTCATTCGTTACACAGGAGGACATCATCCAGACATTCGAGGGTATGGCAAAGCACCTCTTCAAGGAGCTTCGCGGTGTTGAACTCAACGAGCCATTCCTCCGTCTCCCATGGATTGAGTGTATGAAGCGTTTCGGTTCAGACAAGCCAGATATGCGTTTCGGCATGGAGTTTGTTGAGCTCAAGACTACAGGCAAGGATGGCGACGCTAATATCTTCCCAGCAGGATTCTCAGTATTCGACGAGGCAGCATACGTAGGTGGTATCTGCGCTACAGGCTGTGCATCATATACACGTAAGGATATCGACAAACTCACAGAGTGGGTTAAGCGTCCACAGATTGGCGCAAAGGGTCTCGTATATGCACGTGTTGCAGAGGATGGTTCAGTCAAGTCTTCTGTTGACAAGTTCTATGGTCAGGACACACTCCAGGCTATCAAGGAGAAGATGAACGCACAGCCAGGCGACCTCATCCTTATCCTCAGTGGCGACGATGCAATGAAGACACGCAAGCAGCTTTGCGAGTTGCGTCTTGAGATGGGTGAGCGTCTCGGACTCCGTGACAAGAACAAGTTTGCACTTCTTTGGGTTACTGAGTTCCCAATGTTCGAGTGGAGCGATGAGGAAAACCGTCTCATGGCTATGCACCACCCATTCACACATCCAATGGACGAGGATATTCCAATGCTCGACACAGACCCAGCAGCCGTACGTGCAGACGCATACGACATGGTATGTAACGGTATCGAGGTCGGTGGTGGTTCAATCCGTATCCACGACCCTAAGCTTCAGGCAAAGATGTTCGAGATTCTTGGTTTCACACCAGAGAAGGCAGAGGAGCAGTTCGGCTTCCTCATGAATGCATTCAAGTACGGTGCACCTCCTCACGGTGGTCTCGCTTACGGTCTCGACCGTTGGGTATCAATCTTCGCGGGTCTCGACTCTATCCGCGACTGTATCGCATTCCCTAAGAACAACAGCGGACGTGATGTCATGCTCGATGCTCCATCATTCGTTGACCAGAAGCAGCTTGACGAGGACTTCATCTCTATCAACTTGCCAAGCGAAGAATAAATAATTTAATTTCCTAATGAGGAATTAGGAATTGATACTTGCAGCCTGAATTTCTTGCTGCATTAGATATAATGAAATTTATTTTCATTTAGATTATTCGGTTTTTAAGCCAGAGTTTCTATGCTACATAGGACTCTGGCCATTTTTTTAAATTAAAAATTAAAAAATCAGAATTCAAAATTTCCAATCCCAGCAAATCTTACGCCAGTTTAGGATAAGGAATTTAAGTAAACTAATCTTGTTATTCATAACCCGTTGTTTTTTTAATCTCCCACGGAGGCACGGAGGACACGGAAAATCTTTCTTCCGAGTTTTTATGAGCGCACGAAGGTCGCAAGTGCTCCAAAGAGAGCACGGAGATAGACCCTCTCCGCCCTTTGGGCACCTCCCCCTCTATGGGGAGGGAGAGCCATCCGGAAAAAATCTTGCATTAGTCACCCCTCTCGCCATAGAGGGAGAGAGGGGATAGAGGTGAGAGGGTCTTCTCTCTGCTCTCCGTGCCTCCGTGGGAGGATAAAAAAATAAAAAGCTTGTCCCGAACTCGCGCAAATCTTAATTCTTAATTTTCTCCAAATCTTAACTCTTAATTCTCAACTCTTAATTTAAGACAATTCTTAACTCTTAATTTCTAAAATTACTTAATTCCTATTTCTTTATTCTGAAATCATACTTTTTTTGCTTATTCCAACAAAAAAAACTTGTAGAACGCTTGTCAATTCAATAAAAGTCCTTACCTTTGCACCGCAATTGAGAAAAACAACAAATTGTGGCTCTCAAAACAAGCATGCGTCCTTAGCTCAGCTGGTAGAGCAATTGACTCTTAATCAATGGGTCCAGGGTTCGAGCCCCTGAGGGCGTACAAAGAGGAGGATAACATTTGTCTTCCTCTTTTTTTATACAACAAAGAACAGAAAACACTCATGCTCACATTTTTCAGTTTCGGAAGCGGCAGTTGTGGCAACTGCTATTACATAAGCACTGGAACCGACGCCATCATCGTTGATGCAGGCGTGGGCATTAGGCGTTTTAAAAAGAATGTGCGCGAATATGGGCTCAACACATCTATCATACGCGGAGTACTCATCACACATGACCATGCCGACCACATCAAGAACGCAGGACTGTTGAGCAATGAATACCATGTACCCGTGTATGCCACAGCACCCGTACACGAAGGCATCAACCGCAACTATCAGGTCAAGAACAAGGTTGACGGAGAGTATGCACGCACCATCACACCAGACGAGTCATTCGTGGTAGGGCCATTCAAGGCTACGCCATTCCTTCTCCCTCACGATGCCTCACAGAACGTAGGCTATATGTTGGAGATAGACGACACTACCTTCACAGTGATGACCGACGTAGGTGCCGTGACAGAAAACGTAAACAAGTATATCCGTATGTCACACAACCTTGTCATCGAGGCTAATTACGATACCGAGATGCTCAAGCAGGGACGCTACCCTGCCATCCTCAAGCAGCGCATCTGCTCAGGCAACGGACACCTTGCCAACACACAGACAGCAGAAGCACTCTCAGCCAATTTTCACGAGAATCTCAAACGTGTATGGCTATGCCACCTCAGCGAAGAGAACAACCATCCTGAGTTGGCACGCAAGACCATTGACACCCATCTCCGTTCATTCGGTATCATAGCTGGAGTAGATTTCCAACTTGAGGTACTCCGCAGGAAGATACCGACAGGACCATTCAACCTGTAATAATTGATAATTGATAATTAAGCCATTCGGAACAGAGCGTATCCGAATGGTTTAATTATTTATTACTCACTAACAATTCCTCATTCCTAATTCGTATTTTGTTAATTTTCCTCAAATTTTACCCAAACAACGTTCTCAAAATCTTAAATATATTGAAAAACTTGCAATTTTGTCGCATTTTTTATATATCTTTGCATTACTTTTCGTAAAATATCGACAATGAAGGCAAAGAAAATATTATTCATCACACAGGAAATGGTTCCATTCGTGCCAGAAAGCCCTAAGGCTCTCATTGGCCGTTACCTGCCACAGGCTATTCAGGACAGAAAGCACGAAATCAGAACATTCACTCCAAAGTGGGGCATAATCAACGAGCGACGCAACCAGTTGCACGAAGTAATCCGCCTCTCTGGTATGAACCTTATCATCGATGAGACGGATCATCCACTTATCATCAAGGTTGCATCCCTACAGGCAGCACACACACAGATTTACTTCATCGACAACGATGATTACTTCATGAAGCGTGACATGACTACTGACGAAAACGGCAACGAGTATGAAGACAATGGAGAAAGAGCCATCTTCTATGCACGTGGCGTACTTGAGACAGTCAAGAAGCTCCGTTGGGTACCAGATGTAATCCACTGTCACGGATGGATTTCTGCCCTTGCACCACTCTACATCAAGAAGGCATACAAGGACGAGCCATCATTCTGCGACAGCAAGGTGGTATTCTCAGTATCAGCAGGCGACTTCAAGAACGACCTCGGCAAGCACAGCCTCGAGTGCATTCCATTCAAGGATGCTGTGATGGACGACCTCACCGACGTGTGCGGCGATAAGTTCGGCTACACAGAACTTGCAAAGCTCGCAACAAAGTTCTCTGACGGAATCATCCTCGAAGAGCCAGGCGTTGACCCATCAATCGTAGAATATGCCAAGGCAAACAACATCCCAGTACTCGACTATGTCGAAGGCGATGCCTACAAGGATGCCTACAACGACTTCTACGAAGTGGTAATGGGAGAAGAAGAATAAATTAAATATGCAAAATTCAAGATTCAGAATGCTTTTCCTTGTCAAGTGAATGGAATTGAAAAGTTTTTAATTTTGAATTCTAAATTATTAATTTAAATGTATTTGAAACATTTTTTTGCTTTAATCACAGCAAGCCTACTTCTCGTCTCATGCGATGATAACACATCCACTCTCGGAATGGACATGATACCAGCCGCTGACCTGATAGCAAAGACATACAAGACATACGACGTCAAGACATCATCATACGCCGTAGGTGACTCTGTACTCTCACGCACAAGTACATCCTACTTCGGACAGTACACCGACCCTATCACAGGCTCAACAGTCAAGAGCGACTTCCTCTCACAGTACAACTGTCCTATAAACAAGTTGAAGAACGAGATACTCGGCGACACAGCACATACCGTAAACATCGTATTCAACGTGTCACAGTTCGTGGGCGACTCACTTGCTCCACTCAGTCTCGAAGTATATGAGCTTGACTCACTGCTTGATCCTAACGCTGACTACTACACAAACATTGACCCGTCAAAGTTTGTCAAGAAGGATGCTAAGCCTGTAGGTTCTATACGTTTCTCAGCAAAGAACTTCGTCAAGAACTTAGAGATTATTAATATCCCTATCGACAGAGCAATCGGTGACGACATCATAGCTGGACTGAAGAAAGACCCAAGTCTTGCTGAACCATCAAAGTGGCTCAAAAGCGGTCTCCGTGGTAGCAAAGGCTTCTACTTCAAGCTTTGCAGCGGCGATGGTGCCATGTACTACTTCAGCGACAGCCAAATGAACGTTACATACAGATATCACGACACAGAGGCAGACAAGGATTCAATATCACTTCTCGACTTTGAAGGTTCAGAAGAAGTCGTTCAGGCTTCACGATTTGCCACAAGCAACATCAAGAGCCTCATTGACGACGACAGCGCCACATACCTCAAGTGCCCTGCAGGAATATTCACAATGGCAGAAATACCACTTGACAGTATCAGTGCAAACGACACTATCAACTCGGCATCAATAAAGTTCATACGCTACAACGACGATGCAGAAACAAACAGCAAGATTGAAAAGAAATACCGTCTCGGTATCCCAGAAAACGTTCTTTTGGTACGTTACGACGAATACAAGAACGGATTCTTCGAGAGTTACAAGCTTAATGACAACGTAACATCATACCTTGCCTCATTCTCATCAACAAAGAACGCCTACGAGTTCTCAGACATCTCTCGTCTCATCACAACGATGATTCAGGAGAAGAAGAGCGGCAAGGCAAGCGAGAACTACAACAAGGTGCTCATCATCCCAGTAGCAATAGAGACAACAGGAGGAAGTGGTTCTTACTCAAAGGTTGTAAAGATAAACCACGACTTCAGTATGAAGAGCACACGTCTTGTAGGCGGTAAGGACGGCGGTGTAAAGATAGAGCTTATCTACAGCAAATTCATACGATAAGAGAGAAGAGTGAAAAATGAACCTTTTGCTCGACGTAGTCAAAAGTGAAAAATGTATTTTACTTTTTTGCTGACATATCATAGTTATATAAGTGGAATGGCAATTTAGTCATTCCACTTTTTTCATACTATGCTATGGAGTGCCCTCGCCACGTCCTGAAAAAGGGGTCAGCGGATTTACCCTGAAAAAGAAGGAATTTTTAGTGAGTTTTCAAGTGAGTTTTTGGATGTATATTTTAACGAGATAGCAATATGTATTTCAACAACATACATCCATCTTTGTGAGTTTTTACATTATTTTCTCAAAAAAAGGTAACAGAAAAAAATTATTCTAAACACTTTTCCAGCATTTACCCTCAAAAACTCACCTTTTAGCACATACATCATTAAAATACAACACGTTACCCTTATATTTTAGAACCTCAAAAACTCACTTAAAAACTCACTTACTCCCTCACCCACCTCATTTCCACCAAAACGATACTACCATCAGACTTGCGTAAGACAACCATGATAAACAAATAAAGGTACCATCTGTCCCATAGCATAACTATCTTGAAATTATTTTTTCATGGTAGTCTAATTTCTTTTTCATGGTAGTCAAAAAATATTTTCATGGTAGTCAAAATCATTTTTCATGGTAGTCAAAATTAATGAGGAACTGTCTTCAATGAGGAATGAGGTATGAGGTATTATTACTCTGCTTTCTCTGTGTTTCAACCCCCTTTTTTTGCACGAATTATCATGTAATTGACCACGAATTTTCATGAATATTTTTCTGAGTAACAATTAATTATCACAAATAGATTTCGATGTAGAAATCATAATTCATGATTATTGGCTACGCAAAACTAAAGGTTCGTGGAAAATTAATGATAATTTGTGCACTCAAAAAATTATTTTTCTCTGAATCCTCTGCTCTCTGTGTTTCAAACCTTTTCGACACCGAGTGTTCCTCGTGTTAGAAAAAATAACTACCCGAATGGACGCCCCATTCGGGGGGATGGGGGCTTTACTTCATCCTGTTCTTTCGTTCCTTGACGGCAGCGGTGATGTACATACGCATCATCTCGATAGCCTGTACATTGTTGCCACCATTAGGGATGATGATGTCAGCATACTGCTTGGTAGGCTCGATGAACTCGTCGTGCATTGGCTTGAGCACATTACGATACTTGTCGATGAGCATCTCAAGTGGGTGACCACGCTCTGCAATGTCACGTACGATGACACGAAGGAGACGCTCATCAGGCGTTGCATCAACGAATATCTTCAAATCCATCTGGTCACGGATATTCTTATCGTAGAGAGCCATGATGCCTTCGACGATGATGACCTCCTTTGGTTCAACATGTACGGTGTCCTCCAAGCGTGTACAAGTGAGGTAAGAGTATGTTGGCTGCTCTATCGCCCTACCCGCCTTCAACTCAGCTATGTGCTTGGAGAGTAGCGACCACTCGAACGCATCAGGGTGGTCAAAGTTAGTCTTCTTACGCACGTCAAGTGGAAGATGTGATTGGTCATTGTAATATGAATCCTGAGGAATAACAGCTACTGTGCTCTCCTCCAGACTCTCAAGAATCTTACGTACGACGGTGGTCTTACCTGAACCTGTTCCGCCTGCAATACCTATTATCATTATAACAAATCTTATATTGAAGTTAACAGACAAATGTCTGCTCGATGATTCTTTTTATAAACGATGTTTTTTCTGTACTCCAATGGGAAATCGCTCCAGAGGAGCGGACGAAGAAAAAACCGATAAAAACAAAGAAAAACAGAGAAAAACCGATTCTTTGAAACACAGAGGGCACAGAGGACACGGAGTATAAATACAAGGTCCTCTTTTTCTCTGAGACATTTGTGAACCTAAATCTTAATTCTTAATTTTTTCCCTATGGTCAAAGAGACCGCTTTGCTTAGTTCAAAATCTTAAATCTTAATTCTTAAATCTTAATTAACTTCGTTGAGCCCTTTGTGAACCTAAATTTTAATTCTTAACTCTTAACTCTTAATTTTCAAATTCTTAATCCCTCAGTTCTTCCACCAGTGGTAGGAGGTACTTTCTTACCACTTTATCATTCAACTGATGCTCACCATCAAAGCGGATGAGATGGTCAGCAAGGTAGTTCTTCTTGAATATCGCCTCAGCATTCTTTACCGTGTCGTCGTGCATACCCACGAGACACCAACAAGTCTGCTGCTGTTCCTTGGTGATACCCTTGAACTGCTGACGCTCCATCATGTTGTGGTGCTGTATGATGTCTTTAGTAATCTTGAACGTCTTGGCTCCATCATATCGTCCGTTGAAGAACTTATGTTCGCCAGTCTTCAAGCCCTTGGACATTGTGGACATATTGAACGCAGGATTGACAAGAATACGCTTGTAGTCACGCATCTGCTGGGCATACATTCCACCCATACTCGTACCTATGATAAGGTCAGGATTCTCCGTCCTGACATACTCCTGCAAGTAAGGCAAAGCCTCCACTGGGTCAACAGGTATATCTGGTGCCACAACCTCATCATCTGGCAACAGATTACGCAGAATCTCTACCGTACCACTGGCATGCGATGAGCCAAAACCATGGAAATATACTATCTTCATTTTACAATATTAAAACATTAGACCCTCTCCCTGCCCTTCCCTTCTATGGGAGGGTGACTAATGCAAGAGGGCAGTAGAATTATCTTGAATTACTATAAGAACCTTAGAGAGCTGTACTACCACCTACTCCTCCCC
>JAEEGL013776946.1_pt1 | contig 11352 bp, 11 predicted proteins | sample 9134231 | NCBI WGS metagenome assembly JAEEGL01 (sample SAMN16246548, study PRJNA631951) | gut metagenome | biome: gut microbiome; feature: rumen; material: fiber-attached | host: Bos | place: Iran: Karaj | collected 2018-10
AAGAATGTGGCTGTGGTGCGCCGTCCGCCAAAATCGAAGTACACCACGTCGGCTACGTTTATGAATATGCCTATTGTATTGATTATCAAAAATATAATCTTTACAGCACGTTGATAGCCCACCGTGTCGCGAAATTTGGCGGGTATGGTCTGCATGGCGATGCACAAGATGTTGAGGTAGCACAACGCGCTTACATCAAACCTAATGCCGCCGCCGCATATCGTCATCATGTCGGAGAATGTGACGTCTTGGAATGTCGAGTGGTTCATCCAAAAGAAAAACCACCTTTCAGCCATATACAGCAACATTGCAAACGCAAAGTTGACTGCCATTATCAAAACGGGTTGCCTTCTGATGTTTTCCATTTTTAGTGATTAGTCAACCCATAAAAAGTCTTCTTCGTCGTCGATGTTCTTGCGTTCCAAGATGTTGGAGGCGAGGGTGTCGGCGGTCTGTATCACGGCACAGAGCGGACAGATGTCACGCGCCTTGTTGAGGTTTTCCTTGATGTCGGCACTCTGGAAGGGCAGGTCCCATGCCGCCATGTGCCAGCGGATAGCCATTATTTCAAAGTCGCTCATTGCAAGTCCGGCGCGGAGCAGCACGATTACAGATTTTTCGCCGTGTCCGAGGGGAAAGTTGGTGTAGTCGAGTTTGAAGCCCTGCTTGGTCTGTATCATTCCAAACTTGTCCTTCTTTTTCTTTGTTACTTTCTTGTAGATGTCGGCTTTGCAGACGTCGTGGAGCAGCGCGGCTATTTTCACGCTGTCTTCGGGGAGGTATTCCGCCATGTTTTTGTTGAAGGCAATCATCTGTTCGCGTATGCCGAGTGCTACGCGGCACACATTGAGCGAGTGCTCCACAAGTCCGCCGTCATAATTGAGGTGAAACGATGAGGACGCCGGCGCGTCGAAGAATCCCAGCTCCTGCAATTCTTCTATCACGTCGTCCACGCCTTCGCGCTCTGTGGATTTGAGCAGTGTTATAAATTCTTTTTTGAGGTTCGGGTCTATCATTTTTTGTCTTTTATGTTGCCGTCGTGCGTAAGGATGCCGAGCATTATCAGGTCTTCCCGGGTGAGAGCCGGCAGGTCGGATGTATTAATCATCTTCAATACAACCACCTTGCCTGTATTGAGCGCGTCTTCTGCTGTCGCAAAATGATGGAATCCTTCTATGACGGGGATTATTGTTTGATGTATGAATTTTTTTCCATTGACGGATATTGTGTAAGAGTATCCCTCGGCGGTGTCCAATGGCTGCACCTCCACAGAAAACTGCTTGCCCTGCGCGGTGGTGTCGTATGTCAGGGTGTTGCCGTCTGTAGTGGTGCCAGGTGCTTGCTTTCCGCTGCCGGCGCATCCCGCCGCCAATGCCGCGATTGTCAGTATGATTGTTGTAAGGCGTCGCATATTGGGTACGGTTGCGTTTGGGTTAGAATATTCTGCTCAGGAAGTAAGACCTCTTTACTGTCCACTGCGAGAGCGGTATCGTGAATGCAAAGTTGGCAAAGAAGGTCATGTCGTTCATGTCCTTGTAGGGTTTTGCCAATTGTCCTCCGCCGAGTGTGATTTCATAGTCTTTGTTGAACATCGACATCGGTGTCATTCCTATCCTGAAATTGATGATTGTAAAATTGAATCCAAGCAGTATCGGCACCGTGAGTTTGTTGCGGCCGTCGTTGTAGTCCTTGGTGGTGAGTTTTGTGCCGTTGGCTTTTTGGGTGGTGGTGATGCTGAGGTTGAAGTCCACTTGTGTGCCGAAGTAGAAGTACGCCTGACGGTTGTAGAGTTCGCCGCTGAGCTTGATGTAGAGCGGCACGCCGAGCGAGAGCACTTTGTTACATTCGGTGAGCGTGACGTCCTTCTGCGGTGTCTCGTATTTGTACGAATTGCCCCACGAATGAGCCACAACGCCTGTCACGAAGCCCACGTTGTCGTTTTTGCAGTCGTGGTGGAATTGGAGTCCGACATTGAATCCCGGCGTGTATCCGAGCGATTCCACTTGGTTGAGGTGCACGAGGCCTTCGCCGCCTTTGTAATACTTGTGGTCGCAACGTGCGGAGGGTGCGCCGTTGAAACTGTTGCAGAATCCGAGTTCCAGTACAAAATAATCAAACTCGAAGTGCTTTTGCGCTGTCGCGATGCAAGGCAATATCGCCAGCAGTAATATGATGATTCTCTTGCTCATGTCTTTTCTGTTGTTTTATGGACGGTATACCCATTCTGAACTATTGAATGTCATGTCGCCTTCGCTGTTTTGCGTGCCGCCCACTACGTAGGTTCGGTCGCCGCCGTTGATGACGATGGCGCGAGATGCACGGCTTTCCGGGCTGTCGATGTTTTGATATGGTGTGCAAAGTTGCGGGATGTAGTTGACGCTGAGGTCGTATTTCACCATGTCGGAGTAATACTCCGTGTTGCCGTTTTCGTCTACGCCTTCGCCCATTCCGTAGTACAACGAGCCGTCCACGGAGAATGCTGTCGCGTATGCCCTGGGCTTGTAGTTGTCGCCCATGTAGTCGCTGATGTGGCGGAGCTTGTCGGGCTGAGGCCAGGTGAATGTGTATGAATCGGGTCGGCTGTTGATGGGCATTGTGAAACTGCAGGGGATGAAGTCGTCGTAATATACAATCTCCTCCTGGTTGCTGTTGTCTTTTTTCTTGGGACCGACGCCGCCGATGATGTATGCGTTTTCGTCCACTACCACCACAGATGCGCCGGAGCGCGGGCCAAAGCCGAAGTCTTCTGTCATCTGGTTGAAATATCCGCTTGTCGGGGTGTATTGTTTCTTTGCGTCCCTTGCCATCATGAAGAGGTAGATGTCGGAATGGTAGGCTTTTGTGTTGCCGTTTTGGAACTCGCCAAGTCCTACAAATCCCCATTCCCTTATTGCGAATCCTATGCCTCCGGTGCGTGGCTGGCCGGGGAATGGCTTCTGAAGCCATACATTGTCGTTGTCGCCGAGGTAGCTCACTTCCGCCCATTGGCGTGTGTCGATGTCGTAGACGAAGAATCTTTGGTTGTAATCGGTGATTTTGAGGTCGCCCGATGGCTTGGTGCAGCCGCAGCCTATGTAGAGGAGGTGGTGCTTGATGTTGTTTTCTTCGTAGTTGATTACGAATCCCATTGCGCCCCACAACGCCATAATCTCTCCGGTGTGGCTTTTGACGGGGGGGATCTGTTCGTATGTTTTCTTTTTGGAGCTGTAGCACCACATGTCGTTGTAGGCTGTGGCGCCGGAGCGTCCCATGCCGAAGAATGTGAGCGTGTCGCCGTCGATGATTGTCATTATGTTGGCACAATCGGAGCGGTTGGCGATGATGGAATTGTTGAGGAATCCTTGCGTCTCAAACCATTTGTCGTGCGGGTGGTCGGTGGTTACAACGAGTATCTCTGGATTGTAGCCGATACGGCCGTCCTGTGTCTTCACGAAGCTGCGCACGGAGTATTGAGTTTCACATTCGAGGCCGGTGATGGTCGAATAAAAAGCGTCCTTGGAGTTGGGCGTGGTGTTGTAGGTGACACAGTTGGTCGCGTTGGAATTGATGACGGGCAGTCCGTCACCCTTTACCCAGCAGTGTCCGTATTCTACAACGTCGGAATTGACATATTCAAAGCCGCCTTTCACCGTAATCCATTCGTCCCACCGTTTATCGAGGCTGTCTGCCTTGGCGGCGCAGCTGAGCACGGCGTTGGTGCTGTCGGTGGTGAATGCGGTCTTGTAATAGACGTCATAGACTGTGTGCATCTCGTCGTCTATCTGGCAGCCGGCAAGCATCGAGGCACAAAGGGTTATTATTGCAGGAATTAGTTTTTTCATAGTTTGGGCCAAACGTATAATACTAAATACAGCGTGCAAAATTACTTTAATAATGCTTAAAATGCAAAAATTCACGTAACTTTTTTGTAAAAAAATCGTTAAATCGGCTTTTCGTATGCGTGTTTTGCTGCAAGGCGTTTGCGGCGCATCTTGTGCCGGCGGTATATCCTTAGTTTTCTTATAATTACAAAAGTCAATACTGCCGCCGTCACACATATTATAAAGGTGAGCATTTTCCAATTGAGATGGTTGCCCTTGACCCGCGACCACATTTCTATCAACGCTTCGTTGCGGTCGCCAGCGTCGCGCATCAGGACGCAGCGGTCGATTACTGACTTGTCGGGATATTGTATGTAATTGATACACACGCTGTCGACGTCTTCGCCAAAGAAGTAAGACACGTCGTGCGGCTCGTATGCCTCCTCGTCGATGAGCGAATCCAATACTTCGGGCGTTGCGATTGTGGAGACGTCGCCGGCGTATTCCATATTGCGGAGCGCATTGTCGCTGCGGCACATAAAATTGATGAAGTACGACGCCGCCTTCACATTCTTGGCGTAGATGGGAATCACCCAGCCGTCCACCCAGGCGTTGCTGCCTTCTTCGGGGATGGCGTAATCGAGTTCCACGCCGTCCTCAGCCTCGTCCAACGCCCACTGAGCGTCGCCCGCCCAAGTGAGATTGAGCCATACTTTGCCCTGACAAACTCGGTCTTTGCCAAAATCTGCCTCCCAGCCCGCCACTTGCGGTTTGGCGGCGATAAGAACGTCCTCCACGGCTTTCAGGTTTTCGTCGGAGAGGTCGCAGGCAAGATGCTGACGGTCGGCGCGTCCGGCTTCAATGTCCTGATATTTGGCGTATTGTATCATCACCGAATACACGTCGCGGAAGGCGTCCTTGATGAAAATCTGCCCCTGAAATTTGGGATTGTGGATTGCACCCCACGATTTCACGTCGTCTTCATCGACGTAAGCCTTGTTGTAGAGGAATCCCGTAGTGCCCCAAAAATATCCCACTGCATAATCGGCGACGCGGATGGTGTCGGACGGCGATATGAGTTCCAGCTTTTCGCGAATCCACGGCGAGACGTTGTTGAAATTGTTTTCGGTGGTTGACACGAAATTGGTGTCGATTTTCTGGAGCAAGCCTTTCCTCAACATCCTTTCGATGATGTATTCCGACGGGCATACGACGTCGTAATCCTCGTGTCCGACCTCGATTTCGGTGAGCATGTTTTCATTGATGTCGTATGTCTGATAGACTATCTTGACGGGTTCGCCGGTCTCCTGCTCGTAATATTCCTCAAATTCGGGAATCAGGTCCATGTCCATATAGTCCGCCCAGTTATAGACTTTGAGCGTGTGTGCGCGGTCGGTCTGTGCGGCGGCGGAGATGGTTGCCATCAAAATAGCTGTTATGATAAAAAACTTCTTCACTTCTTGTCGTTTTGTTTAGCATTCCTGATGTTGAAAATTATCAGTAGAATGAGTATTGTCAAAAATATGATTGAAAACAATGGTCTCAATTCCGGCGTGAGTCCGCCTTTGCGGGCGTCGGCGTAGATGAAGGTGGAGAGGGTTTCGATGCCTTCCGAGCCTTTGTTGAACAGCGTGACGGCAAAGTCGTCGATGCTGAGCGTGACCGCCAAGATGAATCCCGAGAGGATGCCGGGTTTCAGTTCGGGAAACAATACTTTCCTCAATGCCACAAATGGCGTCGCGCCGAGGTCTATGGCGGCTTCGTAGAGGTTGGGGTTCATTTTCATCAGCCTTGGCATCACCGACAATACCACATACGGCGTACAGAATGCCACGTGCGCGCATATTACCGTACCCATGCCGCGACTGATGCCGCAAAATACGTACAGCAGGAATATTGATATGCCTGTGATGATGTCGGGGTTGATGATTGGCACGGAGTTTACAAAATTGATGGCGCGGCGTGTGGACGAGCGCATATTGTAGATGCCAATGGCGGCAAGCGACCCAAGCACGGTGCTTATAATCGCGCTCACCAAGGCGATGATTACCGTATTGATGATGGCGGAGGTGAGCAGAGGTCCTGCCTCGCCCTTGAAGAAATTGGAGTACAGATTGAGTGAAAATCCGTTCCAACTTCCCAATACCTTGCCTTCGGTGAAGCTGAAAATGAAGATTATCAGGACGGGCGCGTACCATATAAGGAGCAACGCCCATAGGTAACAGTTGGCGAGTATCTTTTTCATTTGTTGCCCTCCTCGTCAAAAAATGTTGTCAAACCAATGATTATCAGCAATATCAACGACAATGCCGAGCCGTAGTTGAGCAGTCCGACATTGATATTTTCCTGTATGATGGAGCCAAAGAGCTTGATATTGTTCATTGTAAGCAATTCAGACACGGCGAATGTGGATATTGTTGGCATGAAGACCATCAATATTCCCGAATAGACTCCCGGCATCGAGAGCGGAAGCACCACGTCGATAAAAACGCGGAACGGCTTGGCTCCCAAATCTTTGGCGGCGTCGATGAGCGAATGATCCATCTTCTGCAACGTATTGTAGATGGGGTATATCATAAAAGGCAGGAAGTCATAGACCATGCCGAATACCAATGCGCCTTCGTCTAACGGCAAGTGCAGAAAGTCAAACAGCGCAACTGTTGCCAACGTCCTGAGTAGCAGATTGATCCACATTGGCAATATGAAAAGCAACGCCATCACTTTTGGCGTGGAAAACTGCTTGTCTGCCATGAAATACGCCGCCGGATAGCCTACAAGGATGCATATCAGCGTGGTAATCATTGCAATGCCGATACTATATACGAAGGTGTTGAGGCTGTCGGAGGAGCAGAAAAATTTTTCAAAGTATTTCAGCGTGAAGCCGTCATCATCTACAAAGGAATACCATCCCAATAGCAGCAACGGCAACACCACCATCACTGCCATCACAGCCACATACGGCACAGCCCATACTTTGCGCCGTCCCAAAAATTCCATTACCCTTTTCATTGCCTTTTGATAACATGAAGGTCGATTGGTAATATGTTGACGCTCACCGTGTCGCCCGGCTCAAAATAGGCGTAATTCTGACATTGCAGCTCGCAGCCCTCAGCCACTTCCACTATCATCTCGTTGTGGACGCCCTTGAACACGCTGCTCTTTACAGTACCCTGCCAGATGCCAACTTCCAGATTTTTAGATAGTTTGATGTCTTCGGGACGGATGATGACATAGACAGGTTCATTGGGCTCAAAACCCTCGTCCACGCACTCCACGTGTTTGCCGTAGAAGTCAACGTACAAATCCTGCGGCATGATGCCCTCGATGATGTTGGATTCGCCAATGAAATCCGCCACAAAGGTGTTCACAGGCTCTTCGTAGATGAATTTTGGCGTGCCTTGCTGCTGTATGATGCCGTCGTTCATTACCACCACAGTGTCGCTCATCGTAAGTGCCTCCTCCTGGTCGTGGGTCACGAAGATGAAGGTGATTCCAAGCTCCTTGTGCATACGTTTCAGTTCCATCTGCATCTCCTTGCGGAGTTTGAGGTCGAGGGCTGAGAGCGGTTCGTCGAGGAGCAGCACTTCGGGCTTATTGACCACGGCGCGGGCAATGGCGACGCGCTGCTGCTGACCTCCCGAAAGTTTTGACACGTCCCTGTCTTCAAAACCGTCCAATCCCACAAGGTGCAGAGCCTGAACCACTTCGCGGTCGGTCTCCTCCTCGCTTACGTGGCGGAGCTTGAGCCCGAAGGCTATGTTGTCATAAACGTCCAAATGTGGGAAAAGTGCGTATTTTTGGAACACGGTGTTCATAGGTCGGTTGTACGGCGGGATTTTGGTGATATCGTTGCCGTCGAGCCGGATGATGCCCGAATCAGGCGTTTCAAAACCGGCAATCATCCTCAATAACGTAGTCTTGCCGCAGCCCGAAGGACCGAGCAGCGTCACAAACTCGCCCCTCTTGATGGCGAGGCTCACATCGTGAAGCACCACTTTGTCGCCAAAAGATTTGGTGATGTGCTCGATGGAGATGATGTCATCGGATAGTTCTTTCAATTCTGTAACGTCAGTTTTATGGGGTTCGTAAAATATCAACGTTACAAAGGTAAAGATTTTTTTGAGAATACAAAAAATATTTTTTCCTCGGTCACTTTCTGCCGCCCCATTCGTATGCTAACTTGAACATGACGCTGCTCTGCCAATTGACTGTGGTGTACCTGTGCTCGAAGGTGATGAGCAGCTCGTCGAAGTACCACGGGTCTTTGAGTTTTACGAGGTCGAGGCCTACCGAGAAGTTGAGCGACTTGTACCTGATGCCAACGCTCGGATTGAAGTAGACGCCAGAATAATCGTTGTATTCGTCGATGCCGAGGGCGTATCCTGCTCTTAATGAGACGAATGGCGAGAATCTTGACGACTTGATGTCGTACCTTGCTTCGGCGAATAGCGGCATTTGTGCGTAGAGTTCGGGCGTGTCTTCTGCGCGGTTGATGTAATACCAATAGTCGAAATATATCTGCGCCGCCAAGCCAAATCCGGCATAAATATTCGGTGAGAACTGGTGTCCGAAAGAGCCGGAGTAGCCGATTGCGCTACAAGTGTAATAGCTGGTCTGCGTCATTACCGAGATGTCGGCGAAAACCCTAAAACCGGTGGTCAGGTCGTGGTAGTAGCTTCTGGCTTGGGATTGACGGGATGTCCATTCGTTGACTGGGTCTGAGTATTGCTGGATTTGGACGTTGTTATTGTTGTTTTGGACGGCGGGTTCGGAGGTGATTTTGTCTATTTCGTTGTTGTCAAACACCCACAGGCTGCCGTCGGAGGTGCGTATCTTCACTTTTGGTACTTGTTCGATGAGAGTGCCGCGTACCACGCTGCCGTTGGTGAGGTACACCACGTCTTGCAATTGTTGCGCGTTTGCCGTGGCGGCTGTGAGTATTGCCATCAATAGCAATAAGAGTCTTCCTATTTTGTTTTTCATTTTTTTTTGAGTGTGACGTTATGATTTTTTTGTATAGAATTAATGCGTCGGCTTAATGTAATAATTAATTAGGCGGTGCTTTTCTTGTCGGAGAGCAACAATGCGAATGTGGCGTATGCCACTATACACAAGAAGCACACCTCTGGCAGGATGTACGACATCTGTGCGCTAAGTTTGGCGGCAAGGATGTTTTGTATGGCAAACAGCACCGAGCCGCCCACCACCATCATCACCAGAATCGCTCCGCCGGTCTGTGTGTCGCGTCCTGTATTTTCCAATGCCATGCCGAATATCGTGGGAAACATTGGAGCCATGCAGCAGGAGATGCCGATGATGGACACCACCACTACCGCGCCGTCGCCAAGAATCACCGCAAGGGTCAATAGGGCTGCGATTATCGAAGTCCAAAGAAGGATTTTGCGATAGCTGAAATGTTTCATCATCCATGTGAACACAAACCTCGACACCGCGAAGCCAATCATGGCGCAAGAGTAGAAAAATGCGGGGTTGTAATCATCGCCCTGTTCGATGACGGTGGGTATTATAAACCTCCATACGCCTATCTGTGCGCCCACATATATGAATATGGTGATTACGCCGCGCCTGAAATCGTGGATATGGTATAGACGGCGTATTGAGTCGCGCAGATTTTTGAGCTTGTAGCCAATCATCACATTCTCAATGGTGGGTATGCTTACAAACATCACCATTACGAGCAGCACTAATAGAAATTCTCCAAGTCCGGCGTACAGTATTGTGATGGAATCAAGCTCCTCGCGGATGATTTCAGGATTATCGGCGACGTCGGCGTTGTATATTGCATTGTCGGTCATGATATACTGGCAGAGCAAAATGCCGAGTATCGAGCCCAACGGATTGAACGACTGCGCCAGATTGAGCCTGAATACGCCCCTGTCATGTGTCGGTGCGCTCGCCACGATGTAGGTATTGGCTACGGTCTCGAGCACGGTGCATCCTGTTGCCATTACGTAGATGGCAATGAGGTACATCATGTAGCTTTCCATGCTCGCCGCAGGGAAGAAAAACATCGAACCTAATGCAAACAGCATCAGTCCGAGGAGTATGGTGGTGCGGTAGGAGAGCTTTTTGTACAGGTATATGACGGCAGGCAGCGCGGCAAAGAGGTATGCCGCGTGGAAGGCCGATTTGATGATGCTCTCCTGGATGTCGTCCATATTGATTATATGCCTGAAATTTTGGAGCATCGTGCCAGTCATATTGTTGGCAAGTCCCCATAAAAACATCAGGAGGGTAAGCACCACCAACGCCACAGTGTTCCTGTTGGATGTTTCGTTTGGTGTAGTCATAGCTTTACAATTACAATCGGCAAATATAATTATTTTCCAAATTATCTGAAAAAAAATTACAACATTTTTTTCGCGGGAATCGTCTGACCTCGCTGCATAAAAACACCATCAACCTTCGTATTACTGTCAAAAACTGCAAAAAAATTCAATTAAATGCATAAGTCGTGAATAATTATTGACTAAATTGTCGTCATAATTTATTGACAATCAACAAAAAGAAAAATTTTACAAAAAATTTATGCCCAAAAGTTTGTGTATATTGTAATATTAGAGTTACTTTGCAAATTATTTCAACAAAAAACTATAAAAGACTAAAACGCAATATATCAAAGAATTATGGAGAACATAATCGTAAGGGTCGCGAAAGAGGACGACAGCAAGTACTCTCAGGAGATTGTTGACGAGATGGCGTCGAGCGCGAAGGCGCGCGGTACTGGCATCGCAAAACGCACCCCCGAATACGTTTCGGGCAAGATGAAGGAGGGCAAAGGTGTTATCGCCCTCACTGAAAGCGGACAATGGGTCGGCTTCTGCTACATCGAGAGCTGGGGACACGAGAAGTTTGTCGCCAATTCGGGCTTGATTGTAAGTCCCTCGTTCAGAGGCAGGGGCGTGGCTAAGGCTATCAAATTTACTGCATTCCGTCTGAGCCGCAAGAAGTTCCCGGGCGCAAAGATTTTTGGTCTTACCACCGGACTTCAAGTGATGAAAATCAACCACGAACTCGGTTACAGCCCCGTTCCGTTCAGCGAGCTTACCGACGACGACGAGTTTTGGAAGGGTTGCCAGAGTTGCGTCAATTTCCCGACTCTCACAGCCAAAAACCGCAAAAACTGCCTTTGTACCGGTATGCTCTACGACCCCGAGTGGGAAATCGAGACAGGTCCCAAAGACTGGAACAAACTTTACGAGAAGGCAAAGTTTGCCGAGAAAAACGTGATTGTAGAATTTGACGAAAACTAATTAAAACTTATACTGTGAAAACTTTCACCAAAATTTTGGCAGTGTCGGCATTGGGCATTATGACAGCTTGCTCCAATCAGACCGCCAATCAGAACAACGGCACGGCTCAGAGCCAGCCGCAGGCCAAGGAGCAAGCCAAGACGGCTGAATTTCCTGACATCGACGTCAAGGAGCTCAACAAGTATTTCACTGAAATTGTGAGTGCTTGTCCCCGTTCATTCGAAGCTGGAAAACTCCACGACACAATTATGATTGAATTTTCCATTTTCTATTTGTGG
>JAEEGL014589115.1_pt1 | contig 11352 bp, 8 predicted proteins | sample 9134231 | NCBI WGS metagenome assembly JAEEGL01 (sample SAMN16246548, study PRJNA631951) | gut metagenome | biome: gut microbiome; feature: rumen; material: fiber-attached | host: Bos | place: Iran: Karaj | collected 2018-10
GAATCGAACTCGTATTACCGCCGTGAAAGGGCGGTGTCTTAACCGTTTGACCACCGGGCCTGGTAGCGGATGTAGGATTCGAACCAACGACACCCCGGGTATGAACCGAGTGCTCTAGCCAACTGAGCTAATCCGCCATGTCTGTCAAAATTGACGCATTGATAATTTTATAGTAAGAAAGGTGAATTGTCAACGATAATATCGACACTTTTGCAGTTGCAGCAGACGGATCGACGACAGAAAAAAGACAGGGTCACCGGTAAGTGATCCTGTCTTTGATATAAGGGTAAAGGAAGAATATTACTAATTGTATAGTTGAGACAAATTATACTAAAAGGATTATCCGATGTATTCCTGACCGCCCATATAGGGACGCAGAGCTTCCGGGATCCTGATCCTGCCGTCTTCCTGAAGGTTGTTCTCGAGGAATGCGATGAGCATCCTGGGAGGAGCGACACAGGTGTTATTGAGGGTATGGGGGAAATAAGTGCCGTTCTCGCCTCTTACCCTGATCTGAAGACGTCTCGCCTGAGCGTCGCCGAGATTGGAGCAGCTTCCCACTTCAAAGTACTTCTGCTGTCTCGGACTCCAGGCTTCCACGTCGCAGCTCTTGACCTTGAGATCTGCAAGATCTCCGCTGCAGCATTCAAGCGTCCGGACGGGGATGTCCAGCGTGCGGAAGAAATCAACAGTGTTCTGCCAGAGCCTGTTGTACCACAACATGCTGTCTTCCGGCTCGCATACGACGACCATTTCCTGTTTTTCGAACTGGTGGATCCTGTAAACGCCGCGCTCCTCTATGCCGTGGGCACCGACTTCCTTGCGGAAGCAGGGGCTGAAGCTGGTCAGCGTCTGCGGCAGATCGCTCTTTTCCAGGATCTGATCGATAAACTTGCCGATCATGGAGTGTTCGCTGGTCCCGATGAGATAAAGATCTTCACCTTCGATCTTATACATCATGTTTTCCATTTCAGCGAAGCTCATTACTCCGTTCACGACGTTTCCGCGAATCATATAGGGAGGAATGTAATATGTAAAGCCGCGGCCTATCATGAAATCCCTTGCATAACTGAGGATGGATGAATGGAGCCTGGCTATGTCTCCCTTGAGATAATAGAAACCGTTTCCGCTGGTCCTTCTGGCGGAATCAAGATCGATGCCGTCGAGTCTTTCCATGATGTCAACGTGATACGGGATCTCATAATCCGGGACAACGGGGTCGCCGAATCTTTCGATCTCGACATTCTCACTGTCATCTTTCCCTATCGGGACACTGTCATCGATGATCTGGGGAATGACCATCATGCGTTTGCGGATCTCTTCTTCCAGAGTTCCTTCGCTCTCTTCCAGTGTTTCGAGCTCTTTGGCGATGGATGCAACCTGTTTCTTTACTTCCTCAGCTTCCTCTCTCTTTCCCTGTCCCATGAGAGCGCCGATCTGCTTGCTTATCTGGTTGCGCTGGCTTCTGAGTTCGTCGCAGCGCGCGCGGGCATTTCTGAACTGCCTGTCGAGGTCAAGGACCTCATCGACCAGAACCAGCTTCTCGTCCTGGAATTTCTTTCTTATGTTCTCCTTAACAAGTTCGGGGTCTGTACGCAGTAATCTGATGTCGATCATTATTTATCATTTCCTCCAAGTTTATTGGCAAAATCGAAGAGTTGTTCCTTTGAGTAGAAATCCAGGGAAAGTGTGCCCTTTCCGTCGGAATACTTTACTTTTACATTGACTCCAAGCGCATTCTTCAGGGCGAGTTCAACTTCGCCGGCAACTGGATCCAGAGGCACTCTGTTTTTAGGCTGGCGAGGAGAACTGATTCGGGAGAGCCTTTCTGCCTCTCTGACGGAAAGGTCTTTTTCCGCAACAAGTTCAGCTACCTGCTGCTTTACGGTGTCTTCGGGGATCCCGAGAATGGCTCTCGCGTGCCCTGCGGTGATCTTCCCGTCTCTGAGGAGGGATAAAACACCGTCGGGAAGAGTGAGGAGCCGCATGGCGTTTGCTACCGCCGGTCTCGATTTACCGACTCTCGATGCGATCTGCTCCTGGGTCCATCCCTGGGAATCGGCAAGCTGTTTGTAGCCTTCAGCTTCCTCTACGGGGTTCAGATCCTCACGCTGAAGGTTCTCTACCAGAGCAATGCTGTATGCGTCAGAATCGGACATTTCCCTGATTATGACCGGGATGCGGTCAAGGCCGGCAAGTCTGGAGGCTCTCCAGCGCCTTTCTCCGGCTACTATCTTGTAGGAGCCTGAGGAATCGGGACGCACCAGGATAGGCTGCAGTACCCCGTGTTCTCTGATGGAATCCGCAAGCTCGGCAAGGGATTCATCGGAAAAGTACTTCCGCGGCTGGGATCTGTCAGGACTGATCTCGGAGACCGGAAGGAAAGAGGTGCTGTCGGAAGAAACGGAGTTGTCTATGAATATCGCGTCCAGGCCTTTGCCCAGGCCGCCCTGTCTTTTCGCCATTTCAGACCTCCTTCGTATTGTTTCGGATTATCTCAGAAGCCAGGCTGTCATAAGCGACAGCTCCTTTAGAGTGGGCGTCATAATACTTTATGGGCTTTCCGTAGCTGGGAGCTTCCGAAAGCCTGACGTTACGCGGGACCACGGAGGAGAAGACCTTGCCCGGGAAAAACCTCTTTACCTCATCAACTACCTGAAGAGTCAGATTGAGTCTGGAATCATACATGGTTACCAGGACTCCTTCGATCTCTATAAACGGATTGTAGAGGCGCTTAACCGAGCGAACGCTGCTCATGAGCTGCGAGAGACCTTCAAGGGCATAATACTCGCACTGTATCGGTATAAGGATGCTGTCACACGCGTTCAGGCCGTTCAAGGTCAGAAGACCAAGAGAGGGCGGGCAGTCGATCAGGATAAAATCATAATCTTTTTTATGCTGAAGTACCGCGTCTTTCAGCCTGTATTCCCTTCTCTCCGCGTCCACAAGTTCCAGTTCAGCTCCGGCGAGATCCATGCTGGAGGGGATGACAGATACGCCTGCATAAGGCGATTCGACCACACAGGATTCGAAGTCCGCGTCACCGGTGAGGAGCTGATAAACAGAGCGGACAACGCTGCGCTTGTTGATCCCAAGTCCGCTGGTTGCATTGCCCTGAGGATCGGCATCTATCATGAGTACACGCTTATCCTGAGCACCTAAAGCAGCGGCAAGGTTGACCGCCGTGGTCGTTTTCCCTACGCCGCCCTTCTGATTTGCGATTGCGATTATCTTTCCCATGTCTCAAATTGTTCCACGTGAAACAAATTGTCCTGTCTATAGTTTGCGTTCTAATGATAGCACATCACTTTTGAAAAGAAAATGGCAGAAAAAGGCCTCCCGTCAGATCAAAACGGGACAAATCGCAAGTGTTTCACGTGAAACATGTTCAGCAGACGAGCTGTTTATGTTTCACGTGAAACATAAATCAGACGCTGGAGAAATCCGCTTGGGAAAAAGATTGTTAACATAACAGAACGGCAATGTAAGGTATAATAACCTACAGCAATAAAGAGCAGAACACAAGAGGAACAGCATGCTTGAACTAAAGTCAGTGATCAAAGACTACCCGGCAGGAAATGAAACGGTTCATGCCCTTAAGGGAATAGATCTCGCTTTCAGGAGCAATGAATTCGTTTCGATCCTCGGTCCTTCGGGATGCGGGAAGACAACGATGCTCAACATCATCGGAGGGCTGGACAGCTATACCTCCGGAGATCTGATTATAAACGGAAAATCCACCAAAGACTTCAAAAACAGAGACTGGGACACATACAGGAACCATTCCATAGGGTTTGTATTCCAGAGTTACAACCTTATACCGCACCAGACGGTACTGAGAAATGTGGAACTGGCACTGACTTTGTCCGGAGTAAACAGAAAGGAACGGAGAAAGAGGGCGGAGAAAGCCCTCGAGGACGTCGGGCTCGGGGACCAGTTCAGAAAAAGACCTTCCGAGATGTCCGGCGGTCAGATGCAGAGGGTCGCGATAGCAAGAGCGCTTGTAAACGATCCGGATATCATTCTTCTGGATGAGCCGACCGGAGCGCTTGATACCGAGACGGGGATCATGGTAATGGAGATCCTCAAGAAGGTCGCGGCAGACAAGCTGGTGATCATGGTCACGCACAACCCGGATCTGGCAGAAAAGTACTCGACGAGGATCGTCAGGATGCTGGACGGAAGGATCATTGATGACAGCATGCCTCTCACCGACGCGGAGACTGAGGAAGAACACCGTATAGAGAAGATAAAGGCGGAAGCGGATGCAAAGAAGAAGATACCCCGCATGAAGCTTCACACGGCGTTCGGACTGTCCCTCAACAATCTCTTTACCAAAAGAGGAAGAACGATACTGACTTCCATGGCCGGAAGCATAGGAATAATAGGCATTGCTCTTATCTATGCTGTTTCCCAGGGCACTGAGAATTACATTGACAATGTGCAGCAGGATGCTCTGTCTTCCTATCCGCTGACCATAACATCTGAGACCGCTGACATGGGGACCATGCTGACGGCGTTCGCTTCCATGCGCAGCGCTATGGACATGGAGACGGAAGAAGGGATCATAGAAGGTGTAGACATCATATCCGGAGTGCTGGAAGGTGTCGGAACCAACGATCTCAGATCCTTCAAAAAGCACATGGAAGACAGCTGGGAAGAGATAGAAACAGATATCAATACCGTCAGGTACACCTATCCTGTGACTCCCAGGATATTTACACATGATATAAAGGGCGACATGCTGCAGGTAAACCCCAGCAGCATGATGTCGGCGATGATGGGAGGAGCGGGCTCCATGCCTTACAGTTCCATGATGGCTGGCGGCCTTTTCAGCGAGATCATGGACGATAAGGAGCTTATAGGCAGCCAGTATGACGTGATCGCAGGCAGACTCCCCGAAAGATATGATGAACTTCTGATGGTCCTGACCGACAAATCGCACATCACAGATTTTCTCGAATACACACTGGGGTTAAGGGATCCGGCGGAACTGTCAGAGATGGTCAGGAAGATCATGGCCGGTGAGACGGTGGAAAAAGCAGATGAACAGAAAAGGGAATACTCGTTCGGGGATCTGCTTGATATTGACCTGCGGCTGATAGATCCGTCCAGCCTCTATAAATACAACAGCGAATACGGCGTATGGGAGGATATGACATCGGATAAGGGGTTTATGGAAGAAGTGTACACGTCGTCCGAGAAACTGACGATAGTAGGTATAGTAGCTCCGACTCCCGGATCATCTTCCTCAGCGCTGAATCCAGGAATAGGATATCTTCCCTCGCTCACGCTGCACATAATGGAACAGGCAGCTGTATCCGAGATGGTTGTAAATCAGCTCATAGATCCTGAGACTGATGTCATATCCGGAAAAACGTTCGATGAACTAAACAATGAGAACAAACCTTCACTTGATTTCAACAGCATGATATCTGTTGACACGAAGAAGTTGCAGTCTGCGTTCAGTTTCAAGGTGGACACAGAGGCGGTAAATTCCTTTATCGGTAACTATGTGAAAGAAGTGATGAGCGGGGTGAACGTGGAGGATACGTCCGCGGCTGCGGCGGATCTTTCTGCAGTCCTCAACGAACTTGCTGACGGGCTGACTGACTTCGTTCTGGCATCAGGAACGCCGGCTGACTACAGCGAGTACGGAGGCAGCGGATTCGCGAATGCGGTAGTGCTAAGAAGAGAAAACTGTCAGTCTCTGGCAGCAGGGTATCTTGCGACAGATCAGGCGGCGGGAAAGATATCTTCGCTCGCGGAGAAATACGAGATCCCGAGAGATGTTCTGGATCAGGTGTCGGTCCCGCTGCTCACTAATGCACTTTCAACATATATCAGCGATTTTGCATCCCGCCATGAAAACATATGGTCCCGCAGAGAAGAACTGAAGGAAAAGGGAACAGAACTTGACGGAGATACGGCGCTGTTTGGGGAAGGCTCCAGGGAAGAGATCAGGTACAGTATGTCCGCGGGTGCAGTTGCATCTTCCGTCATAGCGGAGATGTCCAGGGTCATGACGGCAGCTCTCGGGATAAAGGATGTGAGGGCTAAGCTGCAGGAGATACCCGACAGGCTTATGAAACTGATGGCAGGATCCATGAGAGTAAACGGAAAAAGGATCGCATCGGCGTTCAAGTTCAACATGAGCGAAGATGAACTCACCCGTCTGATGTCCGCATATTCCTATACGGGAAATCAGAGGTCTTACGGAGGGAATCTTTCAGATCTCGGCTACAGCAGTCCTGATGATCCGTCAGCTATAATCGTTTATCTCAGGGATTTTGAAGGCAAAGAGAACTACATAGATTTCATACAGAGATACAACGAGGAAGCAAAGAATAATAAGGAAGAGGATAAGGTCATAAGATATACCGATATGACCGGCATCCTCATGTCTTCGGTAAAGACCATACTTGATGCCATAACATATGTGCTCATCGCTTTCGTTTCCATATCACTGGTCGTATCATCGATCATGATCGGAGTCATAACCCTGATCTCGGTTCAGGAGAGAACGAAGGAGATAGGCATACTGAGGGCAATAGGCGCATCCAAGCGGAATGTTTCCAGCATGTTCAATGCGGAGACGATGATCATAGGGTTTATGTCGGGGATCATCGGAACGGGTACCACTTATCTGCTGTGCATACCCATAAATGCCATTCTGCATAAACTGACAGGAATAAAGACACTATCAGCGGTCCTGCCTTTATGGGTAGCTGCGGCGCTGGTAGTCATAAGCACGCTCTTAACGCTGTTTGCGGGGATCATTCCTTCTGCCAGCGCGGCAAAGAAAGACCCTGTCGTGGCGTTGAGGACAGAGTGACAGGAGGAGAAAAATGGACGAAAAGACAGTAAGCAAAGAACGCGCGGTCGCAGAAGTAAGGAACATGGCTTTCCAGTTCGCAGATCTTTACTTCGCATTCGTAAAGATCATCAGGGACCGCTACAGCGAAGAGGAAGCATTTGATATAGCACAGAGAGTGCTCTATATGAGGGCTGTCGAGCGCGCTGAGAAGATGATCCGCAAGGCAGAGGAAGAAGGTGCGGAAAGGATACCTGAGAATATAAACAGGCTGTCCGACGTATCCTATCTCGGGTGGGACAGTTCGTTTGGTAAGGAGACATGTCCGTACGGAGCACAATGGAACAGAAGGATAGAAGATTCTCCATGGTTCAGAAGATTTGCTTCGCTGTACTGTGATGTGACGGATACTACGATAGCAGAGGTGTTTACGGCTGACAGTTCCCATAAGCTTCACAGGAATGTTGTGCTTGGGGACGGCAGCTGCGAAAGGACTTATTTCCCGTCTGAAGAAGTGCGGAACGGGAAACGGACTTACGATCCCGACAACAAATAGTATGGTTAACATAAAATTATACAAATAGTATAACTTGGCGAAATGATCCTGATCCGACCAATGCCGGAAAGACCGGCAGCAGTCGTCTTTAGGAAACAATATGATAAAATTAAAAGAAAAAGGCATATAAGTGCCCGTATAACGGAGGTAGTTCCATGTCATGCACAACAGTACTGGTAGGAAAGAAAGCCAGTAATGACGGTTCAACTATGATCGCAAGAACAGACGACGGATTCTTTGACGTAAAGAAGATCGTTGTTATAGAACCGTCCAAGCAGCCCAGAAAATACCGCAATGTGATCTCTCATCTCGAGATCGATCTGCCGGATGATCCGCTCAGATACACGGCTTCTCCAAGCGTTGATACCAAAAGAGGCGTCTGGGCAGCGACAGGGATCAATGCCGCTAACGTCGGAATGACTGCTACGGAGACGATCACTTCCAACCCCAGAGTTCTGGCTGCGGATCCTCTTGTCGAATACCAGAAGGCCAAGAGCAGAAGAGAGAAGGATATACCGGGAGGCATCGGAGAAGAGGATCTGGTATATATCACCCTGCCATATATTAAGACAGCCCGCGAAGGAGTTGAAAGGCTCGGAGCGCTCCTGGAGAAATACGGCACATATGAGACCAACGGAATAGCCTTTAACGATGAGAATGAAGTCTGGTGGCTGGAGACGATAGGCGGACATCACTGGATGGCCAGACGCGTACCGGACGAGGCGTGCGCGATCATACCGAACCAGTTCGGCATGGATGAATTCGATATGGATGACGCCTTCGGCAAGAAGAAAGCACACCTCTGCTCCGCCGACCTCAGAGAATTCATAAAGGACAATCATCTGGATCTCAATCAGAACGGAAGATTCAATCCCAGAGACATTTTCGGCTCCCGCACCGATCAGGATCACATATACAACACTCCCAGAGCCTGGTTCATGGAGAGATATCTTGCGCCGTATTCCCATAAATGGGACGGCGAAAATGCAGAGTTCGGCCCTGAAAGCGACAATATCCCCTGGATGATCGTTCCTGACAGGAAGGTCGCTGCGGAAGACGTAAAGTATCTGCTGTCTTCCCATTACCAGGGCACACCGTACGATCCTTATTCCGGACAGGATACCGGCAAGCGCGGTGTATACCGCTCTATCGGCATAAACAGAACAGGGGTCACTTCTATCTGCCAGATAAGAAGCGATGTCCCGGAGGCTGCAAAAGGAGTGGAGTGGATCTGCTTCGGGTCCACTGCGTTCAGCGCGATGCTGCCCGTCTACACGAACGTTGATGCCATGCCCGCATATCTCAGCAAGGTCTCTCTTGATGCTTCGACAGAGAACTTCTACTGGGGCAGCAGGCTTATCGACGCTTTTGCCGACCACAACTATGCGACCAGTATCCAGAATATCGAGAGATACCACAGCGCCGTGGCGACGAAAGGCCGTCAGATAATCCTTGAATATGACAAGAAACTCGCTGAGAGCGGAGATGTGGCTGTCCTCAAGGAAGCCAACAACAAGCTCAGTGAGATGGCAAAGCAGAAGACGACAGAGACGCTCAACAGAGTCCTCATGGATGCCAGCATGCATATGAAGAACGGTTACAACCGCGCGGACAACTGATGACCTGAAATATCCTAAAAACGGAGTGACAGCGAATGAAAGGCATAGCCGTGATAACCGGAGCTTCTGCCGGAATAGGCAGAGAGTTCGTATTCTCAGTGGACAGAAGATATGAGTTCGACGAGATATGGGTAATCGCCAGGAGAGAAGAGAGACTGGAAGAACTTGTTCCGAACTGCAGGAACAGGATCAGGCCGGTGGTTATGGATCTGACAGACAATGTCTCCTTTGACAGATACCGCGATATGCTGGAATCGGAGAAGCCTGACATCAGGATGCTGATCAATTCCGCAGGCTGCGGAGTGTTCGGTCCGTTCGAGGAAAAGGATCTGGACAAACTCACCGGCAGCATCCAGCTCAACTCGGTCGCGCTTACAGCGATGTGTCACATAAGTCTTCCGCATATGAAGGAAGGCAGCTGCATCATCAATGTAGGGTCAAATTCCTCATGGCAGCCGGTACCGTATCAGGCTGTTTACGGCGCAAGCAAGAGCTATGTTCTGAGCTTTTCCAGAGCCATAGGAAGAGAACTCAGACCGAGGGGGATACACGTCATGTGCGTTTGTCCCGGCTGGATCCGGACGGAATTCCAGGAATATGCCCACCATGACGAGTACATCAGATACGTGGACAAGTGGTACGGACCGGATGAAGTCGCTGAACAGGCGATGAAGGATCTGGAAAAACTTAAGGATGTATCTATCCTCGGGGCACCCGTCCGCAGGCAGGTCAGACTTGTTAAGCATCTGCCGGTGGATCTGGTGATGGACATCTGGTGCAGACAACAGGGTTTTGATACAGCAGACAAAAGGAAACCGTTCGGCAAATGATCAAAGGTTTATAAAAAAAGACCGGATCCTCATGGATCCGGTCTTTTGCCGTATGTGATCGTACGAATTCAGGAAAACATGATCCGTCAGGAGCCATGTTCTGTTTTCTTCCTGACTATCCCGAGTTTCTCTCTGAGGGATATCAGCAGAATGGCGGTAAAGAGCCAGACCGCAAGGAACAGGAAGACAGGCTTGAAGCTGCCGGTGCTGTCGAAAACAAATGATATGATCGAGGGAGAAAAGGCAGTGGCAAGACCGCTCAGCATGCTGATCCTGCTGTACTGTATCTCGAACTGCTCCGGATCAAAGATCTCAGCCGAGACAAGCGAATTAGCCACACCGTTCATATACCCGAAACCCATCAGCAGAGAACCAAGATACAGAAGTAGAGGAACTCCGCGTCCGAAGACGAGGGAGAGCATGCCGACCCCAATGAGTCCCAGGAACAGCTGTATGCTGCGCCAGAGGCCAGCATAGTCGCTGCATAATCCGAAGAGGAGCTTGGCAGACATATTGCCTATCATCAGCACAGAGGTCATCTTGGCACCTATCATGGGATCATATCCGAGAGACGAGGCATACTGCGGAACGTAAGAGACCATCTGTATAGCGAGTCCGGCAACTGTCACGGAACAGAAGATGTACAGATATGTCTTTACCTTAAGCGGCGCATGTTTTGCCGACGGTTTGACCTGAGAAGTACCTTTCACGGCATCAGCCTCCGTTCCTCCGTACGGAAGAGCGCCGACATCGGCCGGATACCGTTCTATCAGAAGAGAGGCGATAAAGACCATGGCAAAAGCGGAGATGCCCAGGATCACTGATGTTTTTCTCCAGCCCACCGACTCGATCAGTCTCCCGGTAAGAGGATTAAAGATCGCACCGATGACGCCGGACAGCATCATGTACATGCCCATGAACGTGCCGCGGTTCTTAATGAACCAGTTGCGGATGACAGTCGTGGGAAGAAGGACCACAAGACTCGAGGCCAGTCCGTTGAGGATCCCTGAGATGGCCCACTGCCAGGGCTGGGTATAGACAGACATGAGCGAAAAGGACAGCCCGCCGATCAGTCCTATGATAACTGCCAGAAGTTTTATGTTCATGAGAGAAAGCAGTTTTGCGGCGAACAGCAGCGACAGCGTGGATACCAGGCCTTTCAGAGTATAGAAAACAGACACCGAGCTGCTGGTATAGCCTTCGGACTGTATCACGCCGTTTATCAGAACACCGGCACAGTTGAATATGATGCCCATCATAGAGCCGTACAGAAGCATGCAACCGGCAAGCACCAGCCATACGCGTTTCGTTTTCATGGACTACCCCTGTCAATGTTGAATGGATGCAATGACTGCATCCACATTATTATAACACCGGCGGATCATCTCCCCTTTTGCCGGATAAAACGAAAAAGCCTTATCCGGGAAAGGACAAGGCTTTCAGTATGGCGGAGAGTTAGGGATTCGAACCCTAGGTGCCTTTTGGGCACACAGCATTTCGAGTGCTGCACCTTCGACCTCTCGGACAACTCTC
>JAEEGL014671322.1_pt1 | contig 11352 bp, 3 predicted proteins | sample 9134231 | NCBI WGS metagenome assembly JAEEGL01 (sample SAMN16246548, study PRJNA631951) | gut metagenome | biome: gut microbiome; feature: rumen; material: fiber-attached | host: Bos | place: Iran: Karaj | collected 2018-10
ACGCAACTACATGATGGGCGACTTCATCCGCAGCATCGATGGCATCTTCGAGGTCTCCGACCGATACCGCCAGATGGTGGCCACCGAGGTCGACGAACGGCTCTCCACCAATCTCCTCGACACCCTCCAGACCGTCACCCCCGAACAACTGCACACCCTCGCCCAGACCGCCTTCAACCACCTCACCACCGTTACCGCCGGTCCCACCTAATCAACCCCTATTCTCATACACCACAAACACAAAAGGCTGGAGCCAACGCCCCAGCCTTTTGTGTTTTCAAGCCAAACCGCCTAGATTATCGTTCTTCACTTTGGGGCGGAAGATAACCATAATGAGCGTCAAGGATTAGGCGGATATACTCATTGTAAATCTCATCCGCTGTCAGTTTGTCATTTTTCAATGCATTGTACTTCTGAATCAATTTCACCAGATACTCAGGAACCAATTCTTTGATATAACCCTTTTCCAGTTTCAATCTCATCTCCTCTCGTTCCATCTCATTCCCATCTGCATCTTCATAGTCTGCATTATCGACAGGCATTGGGTAGATCCAGCAATTCCCATATTCGGGTAACATATAACCCAGTTGCGGAGCATACTCCTTCCCTACCACTATTCTCTTATACTCTTTGAGGCCGTGCAACAAACCATAACGCCTTTCATAACGCCTTTCGAAATAGGCCTTAATGTCTATTGTATCCATTTCAACAAATTGAGCCCCCTCGATAATTGCCTTTAAGATATATTCTTCAGAATGTTTGGCAAAAACAATCCTACTACACACGAAACTTTCAGGAAACACACTAACACTATAGGTATTATCACAACACAACAAATCTTTAGATAGCGAAGAATTGTTTTTAAAATCATTTAGTAGCTTTGACTTGTCAACTACAACATATCTTTCTCCTTTGCGAACAATACGCCGTACATATACCATTGCAGCCTTTGTTTCAAACAATTGTTTGGCCGTTACAGCATCACCATTTAATTTAAAGAAACGCTCTTTAAACAATTCATAATCATCCAAAGGTTGGTAATCAACATCTCTTATAGGATATGACAAAAGCCAATTCTCACGACAAAATCCATAATATTGTTTTTGGATAGAAAGCTTATTATCATTGTTTTCACAGGCTTCCTTACATGCTTCCAGCAATTTGGGGTACACCAATCTAAAAATATCAGGAGACAACACTTCCCATGTTTTTTGGCACCAATCCTCACCTTGTGGAAGCAAACTATCACGAGAGATGGTCACAAACTTGTCTGCCTGCCTACAAAAAAGACTCCACTTTCTTACAAATGTGTCAAAGAGATTACTCCTTATTGGAATATCTCGAAAGAAAAGATAATCATCATTATCATCATCGTCATCCCTTTCAAAAGCTACCACCACCTCTGAGCCAAACTTATTTTCTTCTATACAGAAAAGCAGGGTTCCATCATCATCCCATTCCCAGCCAACTCTGAAGTGCTGCTCCTCCGGAAGAAACTTGTACTCATCACCTTTCCCCTCCTTACCAAAGACTTTTGTCTGATAGGCTGATGTATAGAGGATGGGAATATTTTCCACATGTTCAAAAGTATCATTAATATATCTTTCGACTTTACTCACAATGTAATAGGGGACGCTATCGGTGTTTTTCATTAATCCATCCAACTCATCCTTATCCAACTCGAAAAGCTCTCCAAAATGGTTGGTATCAATCTCAATGGTAACTGAGGTGCCATGGGGAACATCCTTGGTCCGGTCCGTCCCCTTGATTGAACGTTTAAAGTCGATATTCTCCTCTTCGATGGAGCAGAAACTGCCATCCACAGAGGATCGGAAAACAATCCTTCGCGTTGGTTCACCCGGATAATGAGTATCGACGATGAACTCATTTACGACATAAAAGACCGTCTGCAGGCCCAAGCCAAAAGCGGCTGTCGGTTGCAGAAAGTACGGCATCTTCTCCATCATGGATTCATAGTCCCTGTCCGCCTTGCGGCTGGCCCCAACCTGACTAGTCATCCGTATCAAACTCTCCTCCGATATGCCTGTTCCCCAATCCTCACAAACCACTCGCACCACCTGTTTTTCCTCGTCATATTCCACTTTGAGGTTTATCGGATAGCGCTCATAGATAGACTGGGGAACGTCGCTCGCAAACTTGATGTCAGCAGCCGACATGATGTCACGTTCTGGGTTTGTCAGATGGTATGGAAAGTAGTAATCCATATCTTTCCATATCTGCAACTTAGTCGCATCCATGGCGTTTTGCACAATCTCGCGGATAAACACACGGCCTGGATTTTCATAAATAGCACCCCCTTTCAGCATTTCAAAAGTGCGTTTGCTTGATATGTCAAAACGTAGATTCCGCAACTCGGGACGCGTCTTCGCCCCTTTGTAGTAGATTTTGATACTGTCATTATGCAGTACAGGAGGGAGCCCGCCCAAATCAGCAGGGGCTATGCGGTTCCAGTTCTGGCTCTGTTTCTCCACCTCTTTTTCCAACATGTCGAACAGCTCGCGGGCTACACGGTAAGAGGCATCGGTGGGGCAGTCCAACTCCGCCTCAATGCCATCAGGCGAGATGAGCAGGTGTTTCACAGCCTGGTGCTTATCGAAATGCGCCTTGGAGGATTCCGGCATTTCTTTCAGCGTAGATAATGTAAAATCGTTGAATCGGTTGCTGTCCACATCGAGCAAGTCGCCCAAACGAATCATGCAAGCAATGAACCGTGGGTGCACCTTGTCACCCCGCAATCCATCATCTTCATGAGGCAAATTCATTAACTCACCGAAATTGGCACCATGCAGATGTGCCACATCAGCCAGCAAAGACAAATAACGCGAAGGGAAGGCATCACAATAGAAATCGTGTGCCATCTTGGCAAACAAATCATCCTTTTTGTTCAAGTAGTCTTTGCTTCTGTCGCCATGGCCGCCTCGCATCTGCTGCGCGATAATCAAAGTTACAGCATTGCGCAGTTCCAGTGCCCATTTGAAACCCTTTGCCGGGTCGTCAGGGCGAAGTCTTTGATTCAGCAACAAGTTGGCAGCATCTGAAATCTGCTTGTCGGCACTAGAGGCGTATGTTGTCAGCAAATCCGCCATTTCAGGCTTATCCCACTCTTCCTCCAGAAAGGTGTAGGACATATACATACCAAGGTCATGCGTCAAGCCTGCCATTAGTATCAAGAAGGTGTCGGTAGGGCCGAGCCGCTCCACCCTGTCGCGCCCCAACAGCCGCTGGATATTATCGAGCAAGGTCATGGAATGGCTGTCGTCATGCCGACTATAGTGTGGGAAATAGGATGCGATTGTACTCAACGCATTGGGAAGATTCTTTTTGTTCAACCGCCATGCATCGAGCAACAGATTGTAATCGGGATCGGCAGCACACAAGGCTTCCAGATTCTTTTCGAGCGAATAGTTTTTCGTATCCATATTATTATCAATTCTTCTATACAATTCTATTTATTTTTTATTGAAAAAAGTAGCGAACCGCAACCACATTAGCGTTGTATTGCTCTTGGCAAAGGTATCCCAAAGTATTACGGAGGGCAACAATCTCCTCATTATCCTTAATAGCCTGAAACAATATTGGAAAACGCTTGTCAAAAGGCATTCTTTCACTTTTTGTCACGTGCTTAAACGACTTTAGATCTGTGGGAAGTCCTATATCGGACAGATTAACGCCCTGTTCTTTTGCACACTCCATCACAAATCCATCCATCGCAGGGGTTACAGTAATAATAAAATGACTTCTGTTTTGGTGCTTAAATACTTCAAGATGCTTTGATTTTGCAACGAGAGAACATTCACTGAGATACCCCACGCCATGTTTGTCATTATCAATAATGCCCACAGCAAACCCATCGCCATACCGTTCTTTCATAGTCCGGACCACATTGTTGCATGAATGTTGGTGATTGACATGCATGTCCAGAACATACTCCACTAATGCGGTATCAATATAGCACTCGGGGATTACAAACAGCGATTTCTGGCTCATACAAATGCGGCATAATTGAAGAATAGGTCTGTACCCGAATTGTAAATCTCATCAATTTCCTCAACCGACAGTTGCTTGACATTGAACTTATCCGAGGTTTCTTCGTCGGGATGTGTAACATAGAAACTCATATCTTTCCGGCGCAACTTACAAAGAGCATTAAAGATATACGGGCTATGGGTGGACATCATCAATGTATTGCTATGTTTGCTGTCGTAGGCCATGTCATATAACCAATCAATAAGTCGACCCTGTGTCGGCGGGAAAAGGTTCTGTTCTGGCTCTTCAAGGAACAATTCGCTATGGTCAGTAAACAGAAATCTTTGGCTCCTGTTCTCAAAACGTGATGCATCCTTCTGCGTCTGGAAATAATAAGACTTCCCCTCTATATTTTTTTCCACAGGGAGAGTAAACGGTATTTTATTAGGGAGTGATTGAGCCTTACCCGGAGCAGATAAATACAATTCAGAAAGAAGGTATTCCCTTTCCATTCTTTGCTGTGGTTTTAACTGCTGTGAATCATGGGAATTCATGTATTGCCCCCGCCATAGATAATCTATCAACAAATACATAGGGACAAGAGATTGAAGGCCACTGGAGCCATCGGTTAACCGGAACGGTTTCCCTCCACTGGTGCGAATACTATCCGTTCCCGTAGCCGGGTCAAAAGTGTAGGAGTATCCCAACTGAAGCATGTCCTCCTCTTTTCCTATCTGTCGCCGAGCATTATCCCATTCGGTAAGAAAATCCGAAAGACTTTTGCGGACAGGGATGTCCTGCCATTTAGGAATAAGTGATGCAATGTTACGTTCCGACGGAATATACTGCACCTTGGGTCGTCGATAATCCCAACGGTGAGACTGCCATTTAAATGAAAACTTCTGTTCCGTTTGACCGTTGTCAAAAACAAACGAAAGGTAACTGGAAGAATACGTTATTATAGTATTCGGTTGGAAATAATCATAATGGCCATAGTAATCTGCAAACTCTTGTATAAAAGATTTGCCACCCACGAACTGCTTGTCAGACTGGGTAACCATAATGCGTTTCTCCACCCAAGAACAGAACGCTGCCATTTTAAGCAAAGAGCTCTTTCCCGAACTTTGCATTCCTATTACCAGTGCGATTCTGTCAATTTGTAATTCCGCACTTTTTATCGGACCAAATTCCCTTATAGTCAAATATTTCATAGTAATCAGTCAAACTATACAAAAAACACCTATCAAATGCAAAAATACGAAAAAAAAACGAATTGCAATAAAGTTTTGCAAAAATAGTGCAACTGTATCATTTAAGAAAAAAGCATCAAAGTAGAATACCAATGAAACCTATACGAGAATAAAGGCAGCATCGACGGCGTGTTCGAAGTCTCCGACCGTTACCGCCAAATGGTGGCCACCGAGGTCGACGAACGGCTCTCCACCAATCTCCTCGACACCCTCCAGACCGTCACCCCCGAACAACTGCACGCCCTCGCCCAGACCGCCTTCAACCGCCTCACCACCGTCACCGCCGGGGCATAGCTTTTTTAGAATTCGTTAATACGTTAATGTGTTAATGTGTTAGTCTTTGATGCGCCAAGGACTAACACATTAACGCATTCACACATTAACACATTCAAAACCTTACTCCCTCGTCACGATGAGTTTGATAGGAGGCTGATTCATGTCGAGTATGCGGAGAAAATAGACTCCCTGGGCAAGATGTTGGACATCGACGGGGTTGTCACCAGCACGGCACACCATGCGCAGCACCTCACGACCATCAGCCGACAGGATGGCTACGATGCAATCTCTTTCACTACGAATGATGACAGTGTGGGAGGCGGGGTTGGGAAAGAGGCTGACCGGTTGAGTGAATCCATCGATTTCATCAATCCTTACGCTGTCGGTCACCCATTGGAACAGGACTGTGAAGAGGGTGTCGGAGACAACAACAACCATACGGGGATTTTCGGTCGCATCGGTGTCTTCCCAACCGATGAATTGCCAGTAGCCGCCCTCGGTGGCAGTATCAGGCAAATAGAATCCAATCTCCACTGTGTCGCCATGGCCGTAGCGACCACTACCGTATGTTTCTACTGCACCATCTACGTTTGTATTCACGGAGACTTGATGCCACACGGTGTCGGGCGCAAAGAAGGCTGTGAAGCTGATATCGTTGTGGAGGACAATTGTGCGGGCAGCATCGGTCACGCTGTCGCTCCACTGGACGAAATGGTAGCCCTCGTTGGGTATAGCGGCGATAGTAACCTGAGTTCCGTCAGGATAGGTTCCATCACCATCGACGCTACCCATTGTGGTGTCGTTCACGGCGAGAGTGAGGCGATATGTAGGGCATTCACCCACGGTGATGTTGTCTATGTGGCAATTGACTGCCCCGTGGCAGGTGAAGGCGATGGAGAAAAGGGAACTGTCGACTGTGAAAACATAATGGGTGGACGTGTCGCTTATCTCGGTCAGCGGGATGAATGTATTGGTGTCGGCGATGTCAGTCATGATTCCGACAGTGACGTGTCCGTTCTGCAGGTAGGCATCGAATTCGACGCGCGACGGTGCCGCGCCCGCCATGAGCATAGGTGTGCAGATGAAGTTGGTCATGTTGGTGTCGACCGGGTTGCTATGGGTGACATCGTAGATGCGCAAGGTGTGGGATGCGTTGTAATAACCTATATAGGCAATAGTGGTGGCTACTGCGACGTTGAGCGGCCGGAAAATATAGGACCAACAGGGTATGGGTGATGACGAGGTGGTGTAGGACTCGAAGTCCTCGCTCCATGGGAGAGGTTGCGAGGGACACAGCATGGTGAAGCTGACAGTGGTGGCCTCGGAGGTGTCGCCTGCACCGCATATCTCGCGAACGGCAAAGGTGTAGCCATTGCCGGGGAGAAGACCGCGCACGGTGTATGTCGGGCTGGACGTGATGGCGAGTTGTGTATCGCCTATATATACCGCCCACTGGTTGCCGTTCCCTGCAGGAGGCCAATTGAAATGTGCCGAAGTGTCGGTGAGTTGGCTGACGGTGATATGGTGCACTGCGTGGCAAACAACCGACTCAATAGTTACCTCCCGGATGCGTGCGTATGGAGTGTTGGCAATGAACAACAGATGGTTCTCACTACCCGTATAGCTGCCGAGCGATACGACATGCTCCTCCTCATCGAAAGAAGAAAGCATTATCGAATCAATCCAGACAGCATTGTTGCCATTGGCGTTGCCGATGCCCACTTTGACGACGGGATGGAAATTGGGGCTGCCGGTGATTTTGAAACGCACCTGCATCTGGGAAAGGTTTCCGATGATGGCAGGCGAGACGATGGGCATGCTCAAGAAGAGATCGACTCCGTAGTTTGCGCTGGGCGGATAGCCACGGAGATTCCAGCAGGGGGCAGCGTTGGTCAAGAAGTTTTGGCAGTACGGTACATCGACAGTCCCGCAGAGGGTGGCCGTTGTCACCACCTCGCTGTATATGATATTGGTGTCACTACATACCGAGCCGACACGCAGCTGATAGCGCGAACTGGCGTTGAGGTGCGTGATGGTGGATGTGGTGTTGGCAATGCTGTCCACCATTGTCCAGGTGCTGTCGCGTTCTTCGCGGTATTCCACGCGCCACAGGTTCTCGCTGCCGCGCCGGGTCCACGCGACGGTGAGGCTGTGGGTGTCGGGCGATACGCTGACGACAGGCGGTAGGCAGCGGTCGGTGGCACAGTGACCCAACAGCTGGATGTCGGGGATGTTGCTGCTGCCCGACAGGGCGAATCCAGGTGTGTAGGGGTCAACATTGGCATTGGGCCATCCGTCGTAGTAGAGGAATCCACCCGTATCGGCCAGGTGGGCTCCAAAACTCATGGTGTTATAGCCCGGGTGGCCGGTGTTGTCGTCGATGGTGACGATGAGGTTGCGTACACCGTCGAGCGGCACAGGTGTGGAGAAGGGTATCTTTACCCATCCGTGGACGGCAGGGAACAGGTGGTTCTGCACTGCCAGGGTGAGGTTGGCGGCACTGACGGGCGAGGTGAGCGTGGTGGCGGAGGTCTGTCCGATATAGACGTCGATGAGGCGGGTGTCGCGGTCGTTGACACCGGTGAAGCGGAGGGCGATGCCGTAGAGCGTATCGACGGAGGCGGCCAAGAGGGCGGGATAGAGCATCTGGCTATAGCCATAGTCGTTGGTGTTCTGTATGGGACGGGATATCAGATAGACATTGTCTCCCTGCACTTCGGCACAGGGCATGGGTGAGGGTGTGAAGGTGACGCTGAGCGGCTCGGAGGTGTCGCTGCCGCAGTAGGTGCTGATATCGGCCCTGAACGTATGGAGCAGGGGCAGACCGTTGAGGATGGTGTCCGTCCCATGGGCAATGAATGTTGTTGTGTGGCCCGAGGTGGTGTCGTAGAGCGTGACCAGCGCCCCAAGTATGGGAAGGTCGCTCTCGATGTCATACTCCCAGCTGAGCTCTGCCGAAGTGGCACTGAGCAGGGTGGCATCGACGGAGAGGAGTCTGGCACATGGTGTGGAAGACTCGATAAGGAGGTCGTCAATGAGGAGGTCGTCATACGAGTTGCAGGGGCGGAAGGCAATGGCAAGCGGAGTGGTACCGAGACCGCGTGTGTTGAATTGGCACTCGGTCCATGAACTGCCCACTGCAAAGGTGTCGATAGGAATGAACGTACTGGCATCCGTCGGGTCGGTCATGGCGCCCACGATGAGGCTCACTTCGCGCCAAGAGTCTCTCCTCTTTAACTGAAAAGTGACGAACAGACTGTTGCCGGGAGCCTGGATAACAGGTGTTGCCATCTGGCATACCGAATAGGCATCGATGGCGATGGAGAGTTGCTGCTGATAGATTTCAGACGAAGTACGGTAGTTGGTCCAGCAGTCGATGGAATTGTTGCCTTGGCTGAAGTCGTTGTAGTATGGCAACTGTATACCGCAGAGGGTGGTGAAGGTGGTCGTGGAATAGCGACCGGTGTCGGTTCCTACAATTGCCGCCACGCGCACAGTGTATGTTGTATGCGGCACCAGCCCTATGAGGCCGAATGAGCGACTGCCAACCACCGTGTCCACCACACTGTCCACCACAACGTGGTAGGCGGTGGCACCCGTCACAGCACCCCACGACACCCGTGCAGAGACGACATCGATGCTGTCGATCGTCAGGCTGTCGGGAGGATAGATGGTGTTGTCGGAAAACACCTCCACATTGTCTATCGCCACACCCCAATACGAAGTGGCATGGCTCCAGCGCAGCGCAATACGACCCTCAGGGATGTTGGCTGAGGCGAAATTGACGGTGTCGCGCAGGTAGTTGCCCCCATGGTTGGGGATAGTGGCAACGGCATGGAACAAGTTATCGTGGAGATACCCTACTGTCAGTGTGCCGGACGACTCGCTCCAATAGTCAAAGGCAATAGAGAGGTGCTGCAGGCTGTCTGCAAACCGTGGCAGCACCACTTCGGCTTGGTTCCCATAGCCTGTAGAACCGCCGGTAAGGAGCAGGAGAGCATTGTTGGGAATACCGCTCAGGAATTGGTAGCCGCCAGTGGTAATCACATGCGGGGCGAAGGCGGCATTGCTGCCGTTCCAGTTGTAGCTCCAACAACCAGGCAGATAGCCAACAGTCGAAGACGACACGGCTGTCACCTCCTCAAAGTCTTCGTGATAGGGCAATGCTATCCCGCTGCAGTCAAGCACCCTGATCACCCATATAGCGGTATCGGCTCCGAAGTGGTTGCTCACCATCAGGGTGACGGTGTCGATGCCACCGGTGCTATATACCTGTTGGAAGAGATAGCCGACCGCGCTATTGCCCGTCAGCGACGAATGCCAGCTTACGCCCAGCCCATACTGCGAGCAGTCGTTAAGAACGGCTGTCAACGTCAGCGTGTCGCCTGTTTCCACCAAGCCGGGGCCACTGACAGAAGCCAGCGGAAGGGGATGGTTGACCACCTCCACCGTCAGCATAGCGGTGTCGGAGCCATAGTCGTTGGTGGCGACGACGGTGAGGGTATCGGTACCAACGTTAGTATAGAAGAGTGTCACTCTGTCGCCTGTCCCAATAACGGTTCCAATAGAGGAGTGCCAGCTATAGGCAAAGCCTTGTGGCGACCCCGCGGCAAGCGAGGCAACGACCGACAGGCTGTCGTAGGTGTGGACGGTGTCGGGCATGGCAATATTCAGCTGAGGGGCTGAGCGGTCGTAGTCCACACGGATGTTGTCTATCGAAAATTCGTAGCCCCAATTATAACTGAAAGCGAAGCGTATCTGCTCACCCAGATAATCATCGAGCAGCACAGCGTGGTAGTCGTCATTTGGTACATTCCCCACAAACAATGTGTCTGTAAAGTCATCATAGTCTTTCCCACCAGTGGGTGATATTAATACCTTGACAGGTAAACTTGTAGAAGCGTAATTGGCAGGGTGGCTATACCAGGAGAGCTGCAATCCGAGGGTGTCGGTCGGTAGGGTGATGAGAGGCGAGATAAGCAACGGGTGCAAACTTGCTGTCCCGCCCGGATGGGCGGCGTGATTTGTGTCGCTAAGGTTACTCAGTATCCACCATCCTGGCCAACAGGGTATCTGGTCGCCTTCCACACCGATGCCTTCAAAATCCTCGAAGAAAGGCACTCCGACACCCGGGCAGTTGCTCACCATCAGTCGCAAAGGAGTCGAAGAGGTGGTGGTGTCGAAGATGTTGGCAATGGTGGCCGTCAAAGTATCGATACCAGCCGAGGTATAAGCCAGCGGGATGCGGGCAGTTTCTGCTTCGGTACTCACTGTGACAGTGGTGTCCAACAACGCAGAGTGGAGGCTGTAGACCATACCTGTGGTGATGCAGTTGTTGCGGGTAATCAGGTAGTCAACCGTGTCGCCCACCTCGGCTTTCTCGAGGCCCGACACAAAGAATTTGTCTTCGGCCGAAAGCATTGTTACGGAGGGAGTGGTGATCATTTGCAAGCGTACCACTACCCGTGCCGTATCGCTGCCGTACGCATTGGTGGCAACCACGCTGACGGTATCGCTGCCGTCCAGCAAGCCATACGTAAGGCGCAGGCTTCCCGTAGTGGTGGTCAGAGTACTGTCGAGCAGCGTTGAGTGCCAAGTATACGAAATCCCTGCCCTATTGCCCTCGATAAGGGTGGCGGTAAAGGTGGCGGTGTCGCCGAAATAGTACCTGTTGGCGTCGGCTGTCACCGAAAGGACGGGCGCCGCGGTGGTGCGGATAAGCACATCGTCGATGTTGATATATTGGTCATGCACACTCACGGTGCGTATCAAATGGTGGGGATAGCTGCGGAAGGCAATGTGAATATGCTGTCCGGCATAATCGGCCAGACTGGCGCTG
>JAEEGL015150147.1_pt1 | contig 11352 bp, 7 predicted proteins | sample 9134231 | NCBI WGS metagenome assembly JAEEGL01 (sample SAMN16246548, study PRJNA631951) | gut metagenome | biome: gut microbiome; feature: rumen; material: fiber-attached | host: Bos | place: Iran: Karaj | collected 2018-10
ATTGGAATCATATCTTGGGGGTATCACACGACTAAGAGCAGCAGAGGGGAGTCCTGAGCCCACACCATTTGAGCATTTCTTGAAGGCATCTGGAAACTTCTTGCCTTCTCCTCAATCCCGATGGTGTACAAAGAAGATGAAGCTTCAGGAGATGGAGAAATTTGTGGGTGATACACCGACCATCTCTTATGTCGGCATTCGTGGTGATGAAGATAGAGAAGGTTATGTTTCTACTAAACCGAACATCCAGTCTATCTTTCCCTTCCGCAAGAATATATGGAGTGTTGATGTCATCAATAAAGTTTTCCACAACTCAAATCTAGATAAGCTGATTTCGTTGTATCAACAGTTTTGCCCTCAAGATAAGATGGACGAAATCATGAATATCGTCAGTAGGCCTCTAACCAAAGACTTTTTCTACAGGAAAAAGACAGAATCACTTATGGACCTGGATGTGAAATTATTCAATAAGGTGATATTTGAATTCCTGAAAACAACAGACATGCCCGTTGGACAGCTTGACGAATTCCCCCTGATTGACAATGATGATATTCTTGTTAAAGAAGACATCTTTAGAATTCTAGAAGATAGCGGAGTTGGTGTCCCGGCCTACTATAACCCAATCGTTTTTGAGGTTGATGGTAAAAAAGGGACATACAACCGAAGTCGCTCTGGTTGTTATTTCTGCTTTTACCAACAGAAGATAGAATGGATTTGGCTATATGAACAGCACCCAGACTTGTTTGCTAAAGCAATGACTTTCGAGAAGGATGGCTATACCTGGAATCAGAATGAGAGCTTAGCAGACCTGATTAAACCTGAACGTATAAGACAAATCAAGCTTGATGCAATTGCTAAGCAAGAGGCGAAACGCCAGCAAGGTAGTTGCCGTTTGATCGATATGCTGGACGATGATGATAATAATTTTTGTGCTAACTGTTTCCTTTAGCAAAGCCTATGTTGAAGAATGATATTATATGGCCTAAAAGTTGTCGATTTAAGTCGCAGAGTGAATGGGAACCGGCAGGATTCTTTTCTGAATGTTTGTGTAACGCTACAACATTCGATCTATTGCTCGGCTTTTTCGGTTCGAGTGCAATAAACGTGCTTTCCGATGGATTTGCTACATTTCTCTATTCTGGAGGGAAGATGCGTCTGATTATCAATGACCTAATGTCTGTAGAAGATAAAGACGCAATTCAACAAGGGAAAAGCAATAATATATTACCAGCATTTGACCTCAGTAATATTGAGGCACTTAAGAACACATTGTCCGAAAGGGACGTTCACTTTTTTGAATGCCTAGCGTGGCTCATTCGCAACAATCGCATTGAGTTAAGAATCATAGCCCCTAAAGACGAACAAGGTATTGCTCATACTAAATGTGGCGTCTTTTCTGATGGAATTAACAAAGTTGGATTCGATGGATCTGTTAATTTCTCTCGTACGGCACTTCTTCATAACAAGGAAGGCCTAACAGCTATGTGTGACTGGAACGGTGATATTGAAGTGGCAAAGATCGAAGACATCGAGTCTGAGTTTAATCGGACCTTTGCTGGAGATGATGATAGTGTTAATTATATTGATGCAGAAGATATACGTACCCGAATAACCAATTCTTTTAAGGACAAGGAACTTAAAGAGCTCTTAGAAGATGAGGCAAAACAGCTAGATCGATATCATGGGCAGTTATCAAACACTGTTCAGAAAGCTTTGCTGAATGCAAGAATACGGGTAAAAAAGGCAATCGATAGCTTTAACGATAAAACAGCAATCGACAGTACTAAACCTCATTTCCCTTATTCAACAGGGCCACGACCTTATCAAAATGAGGCTTTTGAGAATTGGAAGAATAACAATCAGAAAGGCCTGTTTGCAATGGCAACGGGTACTGGTAAGACTATTACAGCTCTCAACTGCTTATTGGAAATCTACAAGAGAAATGGCTACTATAAGTCTATTATCCTTGTACCAACTATAACTCTGGTTAATCAGTGGGAAGAAGAATGTCGGAAATTTTTCTTTACCAACATCATTAAAGTTTATTCAAAGAATCCAGAGTGGCGTTCAAAGCTTGAATTATTAAGAATGGCCGATAAATATCGGAAAGCCGATGAACCCTCTCCGAATTTTATTGTTATCTCCACCTATGCGTCGTTCATCAGAGACAATGTGTTTAATGAGTTAAACCACTTTGAGAAAAATAAATTACTTTTAATAGCAGATGAAGCCCACAATATGGGATCTCCGTCTATGCTCAAGCGAATGAGGAGCATAACGTATCTCCGTCGAATTGGGCTTTCTGCAACTCCGGAGAGGCAATTTGAAACTGAGACCAATAATAAGCTGTATCACTTTTTCGGTTCAGATGAAAAGTTCACCTATGAGTACTCGATGGAGGAAGCAATTAAAAATGGTGTTCTCTGCAAGTATTATTATTATCCTCATTTGGTCCGATTAACCGACTGCGAAATGGAGCAATACATTGAGCTATCGGAAAAAATTTCTAAGTACTTTAATTATAACTCTGGTGATTTCGATAAACGCGATGATATATTGATGAGTTTGCTTCTGGCACGAAAGCGAATCATTCATAAAGCTACAAATAAACTTGAAATATTTAGAAGCATTATTAAGAATCGATATCAAAGAGAAGGCAATTTAAAATACTCTTTAATTTACGTTCCAGAAGGCAATCAACCTGATTATTGGCCCGATAATTCGTTGTTTGAGAAACGCGAGCAAATAGATGATGATATCGACTCAAACCATCTGATTGATATTTACACTAGTGAGATTACTAAAATAGATAAATATATCACTGTACGGAAATTTGTTTCTGGACAAAAGGATAGAGACGAGATATTAAATGATTTTTCAACAGGAAAGCTCCAAGTCCTCACTTCAATGAAATGTCTTGATGAGGGTGTAGATGTTCCGAGAAGCGAACTAGCTATATTCTGTGCAAGTACGGGAAATCCACGTCAGTTTATTCAACGTCGAGGACGTGTTCTAAGAAAACATCCTGACAAGCACATGGCAGAGATTCATGACTTGGTTGTAGCACCGGAAATTAGTGCTAGCTCAAATAGTTTTAGAATGGAACAAATCCTTTTGAAGGGAGAATTACAGAGAGTGAAGAATTTTTCTATGCTTTCTGAGAACCCATCCATCTCTCAAATGGAGTTAAGAACTGTGATGGAGCATTATGGTTTGAACATGTATAACAATAGCCACATATAACTATGACACAGAAAGACAAAATGTTGAACATGGTCTTAAATGACCCGAAACTGCGAGAGGCTTATGGCTACTCGACCGACGACTATGAATCTATTTATGACGCATTGAATTCTAACAATGCCGTAGTTGTTGCCGTCGCTAAAATCATTAAGGAGTTAAATGGCTCGACTGATCCTGGCGAGGTAAAACGTGTTTATAAAACAATATTCACATACTTAAATAATAATTTAATTGTATGATTATCAAGAATATTACCATCGAAAACTTTCGTAGTTATTATGGTTCTAATTCCATCGATATTGGTGATGGATTAACACTCATAATAGGTGCTAATGGTGACGGAAAGACCACTTTCTTTGAAGCCTTGGAGTGGTTGTTTGATACAGTAGGCAATGTGCCCAAAGTCGATACTAAATATATTTCCAAGAAAAAAAGTGCTGAACTTTTGGAAACAGAGTCTGCTTCTGTAAGGGTGTCCATGACTTATGTTAATGATGGGAGTGAAAAAACAGTCCAAAAGTCATTTAGGTTCACTAAGAGCATGAGCGGCGAGATTTCTACATCCAACTACGCTCATGAAATATACGTCCAAAACGGAATAGAAAAAGACATGAAAGAAGGCGAACAAGCTATAAGGATATTTGATAGAGATTTCGCCTCATCAATCAGGAAATATTGTCTGTTTAAAGGCGAGCACGAACTCAACATCTTCAATAAAGAGGAAGCAATGAGTTATCTTGTGGAAACCTTTAGTCAAATCCGAGATTTTGATCCCTATCTGCATTTCATTACTGAAGCTAAGAGAATGGCAGAACTAGCAACGGATAATGCAATCAAATCAGATCGAAAAAATACAGCAGCAGCTACTCGCCTTCGCTCTTTGATAAGAGAGGAAGAAAAGATTATTGGAGGCTTAGAAGCAGATCTCAGAACCAAGCTATCTGAAGCTGTCAATTTCCAAACCCTATTGGAGGATCTAGAAAAGAACAAGGAGGCTTCTACAGCGCTACACGATATTAACGAAAGATTGGATTCATTAAAAGAGTCCAGAGAACAAATACTCAGGGGCATTCGAGAAAACTACACATATAGATTGCTCGATGAGATGTGGATTCTGATGGGATTCCAACCCATTGCAAATGAATATAGAGAATTCGTTGGTAAACTTGATAAGGAGCGCAGAAAACAACAAAGTAAATATGACCAGGAAGTAGGCAAGCAAAAAGTAGTAGCTCAGATTCAGAAAGAATTAAGTGAAGGAAGAGTTCCTTTGGCAATTAATATTCCTGATGAGAATACTATGAGAGAGATGCTGAATGATGAATACTGCAAAGTATGCAATCGTCCAGCACCAAAAGGTTCGGACCCCTACAATTACATGAAAATGCGTCTTGAACAATTCCTCGAATCCCAGAAAGAAGAGCCCGAAGACGAAGAAGAAGTTGAACCCCTTTTCAAGAATTCATTTATTCGGGAGCTGAATGATCGATATTCAGTATTGCATAATAATATGGGGTTCATCACTCGTTTAGATGGCTATATTGATAAAGCAATCAGGGATAACATCAAGAAACACGAAGAAGTGGACAAATATGATGCCAATATTGAACGAGATGAAGAACGTAAAAAGCAAATTCTTGCTCAAACAGATGGACTGACCGAGGAGCAACTTATGTCAGCATATCAGAATATTTCTGAATGGTGGAAAGGTAGGGCTGATGCGGAACGCCAATCTGAGAGGCTTCAAACAAGTATAGCGAAGCATAAAGAGACTCTTGAAGGCTACCAAGAGGATTATTCTAAGATATCTGAGGAGTCATCTGCCGCAATGTATGGAAGAACAAGTCAAGCCATCAGGAAAATTATGGATGCTTTTTCTTCAGCAAAGCAACGAAATAAAAGGGAGTTTTTAAATCAGCTTGAGGCTGCGGCCAATGAGTATCTGGAGCAATTAAATAAAGGTGATTTTAGAGGCTATGCCCGAATTGTCGAGAAGCCTGATAACAGCGCTGAAATTGTACTTATTGACACGGATGATACACGGATTTACAACCCCAACACTGCTTTGAAAACAACAATGTATATGTCTTTGTTGTTTGCGGTAGCCAAACTCACTACAATAAAGCACGAGAATGATTATCCGTTGATTTTTGATGCACCCACATCCTCGTTTACACCTTCAAAGGAAAGTGATTTCTATGGTGTCATAGCCAATATTAAGAAACAAACTATCATTGTTACTAAGAGTTTCTTGATAGTAGAGCCAGGAGGTGATTCTAAATTCAAGTTAGATTATGAACGCCTCAAAGACATTGATGCGAAGAAGTATCGTATCCAGAAGAAACGTCCTTTTGATGAAAAAGATCTTTCGACAATTCAAACTACAGTAGAATCGATTTAAGCATAATAGACATGGCAATAGATAAAAAATTTAAAAGTGATGCTTTCACACGCATCTATGATGTTTGGGCTAGAAAGAATCCAGGCTACGAGAAGCACTACGAAGCGGAGGTTATTAAACCTCTTACCGACTTCGGATTGGGAACAAACGAAGCATCTGAAGCAAAGGGTAAGGTGCTTGGGGCTGGATATGAAGCACTAATTATGGCCTTCTTTATCGGACTCTATAGTGACAAGAAAGTACCTTTGGATCAGTATGCCGATATAAAGGAACTGGGGCAACCAATTCAGTATTGGGGTAATTTGGACTCAAAAAAGGGAAGAAAGGCCTACTCAAGGCTTAGAGAGTATATCTTTGTCGCTATAGTCGCAAGAACTCCAGAGATTGATTGGATTGCATTAGATAAAGGTAAGTGGACTGTAAACGAGACTGTTGCTTTGCTAATGACAACCATGGAGGAATATATCAATTATGGATTATCAGTTCTAGCAGACAAGCTCAAAGAGGATGAAAGCTATTTCTACAATAAAAATGCCTTCATCGACTTATTCAAGGAATTGACACATCCTGAATCAGATGCTGAAAAAGGACCTGAAGCTGACAAACCAGACGAACTCTAAGATAGAATGTGCCCCAGAACGCTAATGCAATTTGGGGCATTTCGATTTCCTTCTGGATTCCAATAACCTTGATTTGACCTATACACCTAATGTTTTAGCACTGCAAAATCACTAAAAATCCACTATATTCCTAATTTTCAATCAATTAAATCCCATCGAAGTTACATTATTTAGTTCGCGAACAGGTTTTGTGTACACCACTACTAAACCATGTTCATTGAAGTATGGTCTAGGCTATTGATGTTCCTTAAACACTTTATAGACATAGGAGAAAGATTGATTTTTTAAATCATTTGCTGCCACAGCAGCATTAATATTTTCTTCAGCCCGTTTAATGGCGGTTTCCAGTTTGCCATCAGCACAAAGAGCAACGACCCAGGCTGGTTTGTTGATATACTTTTTATCTTTTAACAGATTTATCAATTTCTTTTTTACGCCAGGAAAATAAGGCATCATGTGAGGTGTCAATAACCTTTGCATTTTAGTCCCACAACTTTTTATCAAGTCCGTATAGTTCTCAAAATGTAAAAGAAACCAATACTCTATACTAGGCATACTGGGACATAATACTACAGATCCATCAGTTATTTCTTCCGACACTCCCTCCTCAAAAGCCTTATGTTTATCCTGATTTGTTTTATTACAATAAACTGTATCTAAATCAAAAATGCAATAGACCTTCGCACCAACATTGTTTTTAAGTATATCCTTTATTCTCTCAGGGAAAATCTCCGTATAACTTGACTCATTGCCAAAATACTTAGGAATAATATTGAATTTATAAGCCGTAGTGTCGTTGATGTGTGTGAAATAATAACGTTCAGTATTCGTGCCACCGCTTATGAGGAATGGATAAAGCGGTCCCAACGCCCTCCTACCCTCGTCCTCTTCTGGCGCAGTAACAAGGGGGGCGGCTTCAAAGTATCGTTCTTGTTCAATCGAATCTATTAACTCTCTTTCCTCTGCCATATTAGTTCATTGTAGCACCAAACCTCTTATTGCGATATGCCTCACGGATAGATGACAAACGGTTGACTCCTCGGAAATCAGTGAGTTTATACAAATCTGTAACACCCGACTTCTTTTTTTCGGTAAACCAAATTGAATCCTTTCTAATAAGATCATCCACTAAATCCAGCAAGCCATCGTTATGAGTTGCAACTATCATTTGAGATCTCGAAGGTGACTTAAGGTAATCAAAAAGAATCTTTTCCAGCAATCGAGAGTGTAAAGAAGTCTCAATTTCGTCTATAGGTAAAACAGATACGGTTGATAATGCTTCATAAATAGCTGTTTCAATACCAAAAGTCCTTAATGTTCCTGCAGATTCAAATCGTTTATCCAGTAGATATGATTCACGGCCATTGTCATTTTCTACAGTATGCTCAAAAACGGTTTTAATTTGTCGAATGGTTCTCTCTTTCTTAATTCGTTCTAATTCTTGTAATGTTTCTTCATCATTACTGCCATTGGTCTCAGTCAAATAATTCACGTCATCATCCGAAAGCTGATGATCAACGACAGTCGATGAAATGTCTGTGATATTGAAATCTGCTTGACTAAGAAACTGCACTAAATGGTTGGACAATTGTGGACTTTTTGATACCAACTTCTCAGCATACGATGTTAGACGCGTATTCGGAAATATTACAGGCATCACTTGATTTTTCATCCAATCTTTTGCAGCATCAATGATTGGCAGACTCACGTTTACCTGATTTCTAGCAACGAAGAAAGAAAGATTCTTCAAACAATTAATTGTAATCAGCTCATTAGCTGCAGCACTGATTTTTTCAGCTTTTGGATTGATATTCACGACCGACTGTCCATTTTGTAGAACTCTTTCAAAAAGCATGATAGGTTGAGTTGTCTTGTAATAGGATAGTTTTTCCAAATAAACTTGTCGTTCATCTAATTGCAACTGATACCAATATTTTGTGTCTTGTACATAAAATATCAGTTCAAAGCTTGACGGCTCGTTAGGAGATTGATTATCCAGTCTAAAGGGTATCACTCCTGTTTTTATATCTACATCCTTGGGCTTATAGGTCCAAAACTGAGACAAGAAATCAAACACTCCAAGTAAATTCGACTTACCTGAGGCATTATAGCCATAAATAATGGCGAAACGCAAAAGCCTTGTATTCTCATTGATTTGAACCACTTGAGAATCTTCTGCAAAATTGTCCTTAGATGCTTCGAAACTAAGCTTAACTTCGTCTTTAAACGAAAGAAAGTTCTTGATTTTGATTTCCTGTATCATAGCTCAAAAAGTATTTGGGACTGCAAATATAATATAAAATCCAAAGAAAACAAATTCTATTTCAAAAAATTGCAGAAAATCATCAAATTTTCAAAATAGAATAATGTATATTGCTGTTTTTCCCACGTCTCATTTGTCAAGACATCATCAAAGATTATAGTATTAATGCTGCAATTTTCCTCATCTAAACTATTACTCTAATTTGATGGGAGTCCTAGTTTATCAAAGAAAGCCCTATTCCTTTGTTTTGCACTATTCAATAATCGATCAAATGAAATGACTTCAATATAGGCTTTATAATTGCTATTATATCCAAAGTATCCCATTTTATCATAAGTTACTGTTAGACCTGCCGTTTTACAACATTTTTCAATTGTCTCAGTAATATCACAAATTATGTAGCAAAACCCTGGAATGTCTTGAGAATTAGGAATAATCCTTCCAGATGCTGTTGTTACTTTCCCTTGTCGAACTCGATCCAAATATCCTAAGCATTGTATAATAGGATTTGTTTCTTCTTTGTCAGGTTTGGCATCATTTCTCATTGGTCGTTTGATTTCTATAACGGAAATAGATGCAAGAGGGACAACGTCTCCCTCGTTTAACAAAAATGGATTATCATATACATTTAAAGATACGATATCTGGCTCCTTGGTAGAATCTGATCCTGTTATAGGCATTGATTTTAATGTTTTATCCGAAGCCAAATAATTATGAAATGCTAATCGCTCATCTATTAACCATAGATTGCTTTCATTATCAAATAGCTCGTTACTGTCTTTTTGCATTGGCATGATGAGCTTATGAATAACTTCTTCTTTTGAGTATTTGCCGTCCCTATGCTGTGTAAGGGCATTTGCAAACAACTCAATAATTACCTTTCTATGGCTTACATAATTTGCTAAATCCGATTGTTTTAAATCGCTAGCTTTATTAAGGTACTCATTTAATCTTTTAATATACTCTTCGTTGTCTTCTTTAGATTGAGGTATCATTAGTTCATGACCTTCACTTATCAATTCATGCTCAACAGTTGAGAGAAGACTATGCAATTTTAAGTCCAAATCTTTATCGCTTATATCTGGATCAACTATAATTTGATCTTCAGGGAATCTATCCATGATAGGTCTATATTTAGGTGCTTTATTATCGACGAAATCGGTGACTCTTTGTAAGCCGACTCTCCTGTTTTCTTGTAATGATGATTCTAAGAAAATGGTAATCCTTTTTATGATTTCATCTCTTATTTCTCCAAATGAAATCTCTCTTTCTGCAAACATTGGCTCATATTTTTCAGGTATATTAAAGCTTAATCGTTCTGGAGTAACATTCTGAGTTAAATAATCAGAACTCACATAACACATATAATAGTAATCACCATTTTCATCTTGTAAAGAACTAAAAAGGCCAGGGATTTTCCCTTTCAAACTTTCAGATAGTACCAATCTATTTGAAGCGCTATATAGTATTGAGTTCTTTTCAGATGAATTAATTTTTAATTTCATGTGTGTTATCTCAAACATCTGCCCTTTGAGTTCAAAACTATCTATGGTAGCAGCATTAAGCATATATGAGTCAAATAGATCATTTATCAATATGCTCTCATCACCATCCATCATTAGCACATCTGGCGCTCCTCCTTCTCTAATAAAATACCATAAACAATGTTCTAACAATGACGAAGCTATTTTTTTTAGAGTTTTAGGCATTGAGGTAACATAGTCATCTTTAAGAGTTCTTAGGTATACACTTGTCTGAATACGGTCAACAGAACTTAAGGATTCCTCTTTATAATCAAAAATATCCCTTTCCTCATTAAAACAAAATGATCGACATTTAATTATACTATCCTCATAATAGGAACTATTAATTTGAACAGAATTAAATGCTTTAAGCCATAAAAGCCGGCCAATACCTCGACATCCTTGATCTATTTTATACTCAGAGTCTAAGGTTTGGAATGACAAATAGTTTGAATCAGTAAATCCAATGCCATTATCGCGTATTACAAAACCTGTGATTTCACTTTTTTCTTCAATTAAAGACGTTTGGCCTGATCGCAAGATTTCTATTTGAATCTCACCTCTATCTATTGAAAAATCATACTGATTATCAATTCTCTCATCTATTGAATGAATAGAATTAACAACAGCTTCAAATAAAGGAAGCAAGACTCGTGATTTTGGTAAGTTTGTATTTCTAAGTCGGCCTTTCAGACTAGCGTGTAAATTCATATTCTTTCTGTTTATTATTCCATCTTCGCTAAGAGCAAAGACTGTAATATGGTTAGTTTCTCGATTTCTTAGTCTATCTTTCTGTGCAAAGATAAGCATTTTGTTAAACTATCAGACTCTTTTTGTACTATTTCTGTTCTCCAAGCTGTTCGGTATGCCCTTTTCTAATATGAGTGATGCGCACTAATACTCTTCTTCCCTCATGAGCACGAAGGTGCTTTGGTGAAAGAGACATCATTTATTCATGTCATTATTTTTCGTGCTTTGTCATTTGGTGTGCTATCATTTTCCTCCCGATTGGTTCATTTTTGATGGTGTTGAACTTGTGAGATTGGGGGAGCTTGCTCCACCGAAAAAAGGGTTATAAAAACGAGCAAAGGGAAGGGAGTTTATAAACTCTTAGCCTAATAAGAGTTAACTTTCGTTAACACTTTAGACAACCTCTCCAGGAGGAGTTCCTACGGGGAGCAAGCTCAGGCAGAAGAGGGTAAAAATACCCGCCAAGGGACGCCCTTTTGGTCCTATTTTTTCTCATGAATCATCATCGATAAGTTCAAGGTCAAAGTCATCGATGAGCTGCTGAAGGGCAGG
>JAEEGL015803372.1_pt1 | contig 11352 bp, 11 predicted proteins | sample 9134231 | NCBI WGS metagenome assembly JAEEGL01 (sample SAMN16246548, study PRJNA631951) | gut metagenome | biome: gut microbiome; feature: rumen; material: fiber-attached | host: Bos | place: Iran: Karaj | collected 2018-10
AATTTGTGCGTTGCCTTGGCCTTGAGGCCTTTATACTCCTCGGTAGGGGCGGCCGCTTTCAGATAAGTATAGATCGGGGCCTCATCCGGACCGTTCACGTCGATTTTCTTCATCAGTTGGAACGTCACACCGTGGTTGATGCGGCAGAACTCAGCAATCTCCTCGTCGGAGCCGGGCTCCTGATGGGCAAACTGGTCGCAAGGGAAACCCACGATAGCCAGTCCTCTATCCTTATACTTCTGGTACAGGGCCTCCAAACCGTCGTATTGCGGGGTAAAACCGCACTTGGACGCGGTGTTCACAACGAGGAGAACCTTGCCTTCAAATTGTGCAAAGTCAAATTCAAGGCCCTTGTTGTTAAGAACCTTGAAGTCATAAATTTTTGCCATCTTACAGCTGTTTTACGAGCCAGTTCTGCAGACCTATCTTCTCGATGAGTTCCAACTGAACTTCGCTCCAATACATATCCTCTTCTTCGTCAAGGGCGTATGCTTTGAGAATGTCGAAGGTCTTGAAGTCGTCCTGCAGGGAAAGGGTCAGCTGCTGGAGGACGGGCACTTCTTTGTGGGAGACGGCGACATCGGACTTGATGTATTCCACGGGATCGGTGAAGACAGTCACTTCGGGAGCGGCTTCCACCTTCGGAGTTCCACCGAGGTCAAGGATGCGGTCAATGAATTTGTCTACCCATTCCATTTCTTCGGCAGCGTGCTCTGCATACTTCTCACCAAGTTTGGAGAGACCCTGTGCTGCGAAGATCTTGCTTTCAACCTTGTGCTGGAGAGACTGAGCCGCGAGGCCGGTAGCGTAGGTCTGAAGGACCTGGATTGATTTGTTCTTGTCCATGATGTTTTGTGTTTTATTGTTAGTTTATATCGTTCACGATGCAAATATACGACTTTATTTTTATATCGCAAGCGATATTTTTAAAAAAAAGAGAAAAAAATTGTGAACTGATCTATTTCCGTTTTAAAATGCGCTTACGATTGTTCCGTAAGGTAGGATATGGAGTTGTTTTTCGCGAGAGGTTATGTCCTGGTCGAACTCTATTACGTAATAGATGGCAACTCCTTGCGCCTGCTCATAGAGGTAGACATCATCTATCTCCCAGTCGCAGTATTCGTGAGCCGCGTCCATGACGGGGGTAGGGACTTCAACGATGGTTAATTCCGTTTTGGTCCGCATCCAATTGCCATCTTTATCGAACTGCGCTTCTTTTTCGTGCCCGTCGTGATAGAAGTCGGCCGAATAAGAAGAGAATTCTTTTTCCCACTCCACGTGGGTGGCTCCAGGGAATCTTGTTTCGAATGCCTGGCGGACCTGTTTGGGGGACTTTTGAATTCCATTATTGCAGCCTGCAAGAAGGGAAGCGACTGTAAGTAAAGCAAATAGGAGTATCTCTTTCATAATATCGCGGTTTTTTCACAAGATAGCAAAAGGTTGTTTCGAAGTAATTACATTCCTTTAAAAGCCCGTTAAAATTCTGTTACAATTGGATTATACGCATTGAGAGAATCGCGTGCATTGCGTATATTTGTACCATAATTCTTTGTATATGCTTATTATATTGAAGCTTCTGGGCTCAATTGCCCTCCTTATATTCGGCATGAAGACGATGAGTGAGGCCTTGCAGAAAATGGCGGGTCCTCAGCTCCGTCACTTATTGGGCGCCATGACCACCAACCGTTTTTCCGGTGTCGCTACCGGTGCTCTGGTTACTGTCGCCGTCCAGTCTTCTGCCGCTACCACCGTGATGACGGTGTCCTTTGTGAATGCTGCCCTCCTGACACTAACGCAGGCCATTTCGGTGATTATGGGCGCCAACATCGGAACGACGATGAGTGCCTGGATCATTTCGGCGGGATTCTCCTTCAACATTGCCAATGTCGTTTGGCCGATATTCCTTATCGGCATTATCTTTATTCAGATAGGCAAGCACCGGTATTTTGGAGATTTCCTTTTCGGTCTCAGTTTTCTGCTATTTGCGCTGGGGATGCTCAAGGCCACCGGCGTGGAAATGGACCTGGCAAGCAAGCCGCAGGTCGTGGCTTTCTTTTCGAGTTTCAAGACCAATTACGGGACCATCCTGTTGTTCCTGCTGATCGGAACCATCTTGACAGCCATCGTACAAAGTTCCGCCGCGTTAATGGCCATTACGATGGTTCTTTGTGCTACGGGCGCCATTTCCATCTATCAGGGCATCGCCCTGGTTATGGGAGAGAATATCGGCACCACCGTTACGGCCAATCTGGCGGCCTTGAGCGCGAACACTCAGGCACGTAGAACCGCTTTTGCCCACTTGTTATTCAACGTCTTCGGCGTCATCTGGGTGCTGATCCTGTTCTTCCCGTTTGTGCGGATGGTCTGCGGGATAGTGGGCCTTGATCCGACGGCCTCGGAGCAGAATTCCACGCAGCTGTCTTTCGCTCTGGCTACATTCCATACTTGCTTCAATGTCATCAATACGGCTATCCTTATCTGGTTTATTCCACAGTTGGAGAAGCTGGTATGCAAGATTATCCGGCCGAAGAAATCTGAGGATGAGGATGAATTCCGTCTGCAGTTTATCCGCGGAGGTATTATGAAGACACCTGAAATCTCTGTCCTGCAGGCGCAGAAGGAGATTACGGTCTTTGGCGAGAATACACAGCATATGTTCGATCTGGTGAGGGAATTGTATGCAACAAAGGACGAACAGGCCTTTACCAAACTGTTTGAGCGCATCCAGAAGGGCGAGGAAGGGAGCGATCGGATGGAGAATGAGATTGGCCGGTATCTGGGGGATCTGGGCTCGGCTCATCTGTCAGATGACACCAAGGAAAAGGTCCGTTCTATGCTTCGTCAGATTGGGGAATTGGAGTCTGTAGGGGACAGCTGCTTTAATCTGGCCCGTATCCTTAGACGTAAACGAAGCAATAAAATCGAGTTTACCGTTCTGCAGGATGAGGGAATCCAGAAACTATTCTCTCTGGTCGACGAAGCGTTGACGCGGATGAATGCCATTCTCTCTGGACGAAAGGAAGATTTCAGCATCTCTGTGTCTGAGGACATTGAACGCAGAATCAATGCGTGTCGCAATGCCCTCAAGCAGCAGAACATTGACAATCTGGATGCCCAGTTGTATGGTTATGACAAAGGGACCGTGTTTGCGGACCTTATCGGTGAATGCGAAAAGACGGGAGACTACATCATCAATGTGGTGGAAGCCCGCCTGGGCACACCTAGAAACGGAATTCGATACCGTGGTATCCAAATAGATACGGATGCGAAAACGGTGAGCGTGGATGGTGTGGATGTGCCCTTCACCAAAACCGAGTATGATCTGCTGAAACTCTTTTTGGAGAACCGCGGCAGGGCGTTTTCTCGAGAGCAGTTGTTATCGGCCGTATGGCCGGATGACGTCATTGTCACTCCGCGTACGGTGGACGTGAATATTACTCGTATCCGAAAGAAAATCGGCCCCTATGCGGAGAACCTGACTTCCCGCGCAGGTTTCGGGTATTCTTTCCAGGAGTAATCAAACCAGGAGCGAAGGGACTCATCTCGTTCTTATATAATGCCCCTCCTGCACGGCGGCAAATGTGGCTATTGCAGCCGAGTTGAAGCATCTTATCAATGTAGTATACCCCAAGGTGAAAGACGACCTCGCGGAGGCTCGCGCCCAGGGGGACTTGAGCGAGAATGCGGGATACCGTGAAGCAAGGCGGATCCAGGCGAAGACCATCAGCCGTATCCGTTTCCTGCAGAAAGTCCTGGAGCATTCACGCGTGATCAACCCCGATGTCCTCCCAACAGACCGGGTTTGCCTTTTGAGCCGGGTCGAATTCACGAACCTCTCGACAAATACCCGCATGAAGGTCGAGATAGTCAGCCCTCACGAGATGGATCTCGCCTCTGGTAAGATTTCGCTGAAATCCCCGATCGGCGCCGCCCTGATGGACAGGAAGGTCGGCGAAATCGTCGAGGCTAGTGTACCTGCCGGAATCCTGCGCCTGAGAATCGAAAGCATCACGCTCGACTGAAGGCGATGACTAGATGAGCAGCATTTCTACCGGGAGTTTGGGGACATAGTGAACGCCATCCTTGCGGTAGTATGACAGGCTTTGGTTCGGGGCTGATACGGGGAGGAGATAGATACTCTCTGCGGGCTTGCCAATGGCAATGACGGCCAGCGGCTCCATCGGTAGCTGTAGGGCTTCTTTCAGGGCTTCCTTCCGAAAATTAAGGATGAAAATGCCGCCAAGGCCGGCCTCTACGGCCTTCAGGAGGATGCTCTGGGCCGCGAAGCCCAGGTCGATGTCCACGACCCGGTCTTCCGGGACGGTACTGCAGACAATGATGAAAGCCCCAGGCTCCGTTCCGGGCTTGGGAAGATGTTCTTCCGGGAGCGCAGCCCCCAGTTTGATGTGCGGCAGTACCAGATGAGCCTGATTCGAGGTGACCAGACGGAAACGGAGGGATTGCCGGTTCATTCCGGATGCCGTCAGTGGAACGGCCGACAGCAGGGCTCGGAGATCGGCCTCCGTAACGACGCGTGAAGGATCATAGCCGCGGTAGCTGCGGTTGCGATGGAGCAACGTATCCAAAGAGGGTGCGTTGCGCCGCACCACCTTTTTCTGAGATCGGGCAAGTTCTTCCTGCCGTTTTTCTAAATAATTGTCAGCCATCGATGGTTGCAAAATAAGCTTTTTATGGAGTGCTAATCCTCAATATTGTCGTATTGGACGATATCTCCTTCGAACTTGACTTCAAGCCACCCTCTGAGGGGGAATCTTGCCAATAAGGTGATGGAATTCGTCCCGATCTTCACGGTCCCGCCGGATGCAAATTCGTTTTTTTGAGTATTCCAATAAACCTTTGCGTATCCTCCTCTCAGGCTTTCTTCCGTTAATGTCTTATTGCAATTAATCAACTTGTAGTCCTGGTTGAAGATATCGTCCGACTGGTCTATGGCCTCTAATGTGATTCTAAACCAGTCATACCCGTACAACTTTTTCCAGCCTGCTGGCAGCATCTCCCCGTTCCCGTAATGATCCTTTAGATTATTTTTATTCGGAATCAGGAAGAGTTCTATGTGGCTATCCGAATGGCGTTCTTTACAGTAAGCGGCGGCTTCAACTGTATACCGCTCGGGGTTACTCTTTGTACAGGAAGCGGAAAATACGGCAAGCGACGCTGCGAGGAAAAGATAGACAAGATTTCTCATAATGTGCGAACTTAAAACATTTTTTTTACAAACTTCTCGACAAATACCCATTATGGAATGACATCGCCCCAGGCGTTGTAGAGGATCTTGTGGCCGATGGCGGCCAGCCGGATATCCAGGCAACTTTTGCACTGGTCCGGCATATCCTTTACACAGGCTTTGTCGGGATAGATGAAGTAGCTCTCCCGATACGCTTCGGGCGTGAGGTTCGGCATAATGACATTGGCCCCTGCGGCGATGGCTTTTTCACGGCCCTGCGGGTCGAGGGTTTGGTTGGCGGTCGCCGCGACCATATTGATCCCGGGCATCATCATGCGGGTGACGGCAATCATCCTGAGGGTCATATCCATCCGCTCTTTGGCCGGGGGAATGATGTCTTTGAAGCGGTATAAGGGTGTGTCGGGGTGTGGGATATAAGGGCCAAGGCCCACCATCGCTACCTCCATCCGTTTGAAAAACAGCAGGTCGGCCGCAAGATGATCTACCGTCTGGAAAGGCAGGCCGACCATCACCCCGGTTCCGGTCAGATAGCCGATGCGCTTGAGGGTTTCCAGGCAGTCGATCCTCCGGCGGAAATCGTGACGGCTGTTTCTGGGGTGAATCTTGTAATAAAGATCTTCGTCCGATGATTCGATTCTGAGCAGGTAGCGATGCGCTCCGGCTTCGAACCAGCGTTTGTAGGTGTCCTCGTCCTGCTCTCCCAGCGAAAGGGTGATGCCCAGGCTCCCGCCGTCAATTTTTTTGATCTCGCGGACCAGCCGGGTAATCCTGTCGACAAACTCCGGGTCACTGCGTTCCCCGCTTTGAAGGGCCACGGATCCGTATCCGAGGGTGTGGGCAAGACGGGCGCAGGAGAGGACTTCCTCGTCGGTGAGGCAGTAGCGCTTTACCTTCTCATTCCCGCTTCGGAGGCCGCAGTAAAGGCAATTCTTCTCACAAGTATTTCCGAACTCAATCAGTCCTCTCAGACGGACATAATTGTCCCGATACTGGAGTTTCACCTCCAGGCCGTGTCGAAGAAGGCTCTCCATCTGAGCGCCCTCAGCCGAGAGGAGAACCTTGATGTCTTCGAAAGTCAGGGCCATACGCCGTCCGTCCCTTATTTGGGCTCGTAGTACGCCTGGAGGGCCGCGACGTCGGCATCGCTCAGTACGTCGGCCGTCATAATAAACTCGTCCATCTGGGCCGGGAGTTTATATTTCAGCACGCCGGTGCCATCCTGACCGATATTGAGGTTCAGGGAATCGAAGGAGACGTTGTCGAAGAAAGTAGGAATTTCGGCTCCGGCTCCGTCAGAGATGAAGTCGAGATAGATATGGACCTTGCGGTTCGGGCGGTCAACCGTCAGGATGACGTGCATCCAGCCTGTGTCATAGTTGTTTGGGAGATAGCGGACATAATCCATCCTGTATTTATTGTCGGTCTCCCCTTTGCCGACATTGAACTTGATATCCTTGTACCCCCTGTACGAGAGGATGAAGCCCTTATACTTGCCCTCCTCCCAATCTTTGTTGGAAATCAGTCCCGGGTCGGCCTCTTCCGGCGTTAAGGGAGAGCCTTTCAGCCAGAAGGCCACGGAGAAGGAGCCCGTACCCACCTTCACGTTTTTTAGCGTAACGTAACCGTTATTCAGCGCAACGCCCTTCCCGTAGTAGGCATCATAGTACTGGAGTGTGCCTGATTGGGAGGTCTGTACTTCGCCGAAAGCGTCGTTGATATTCTCGTCGAACGGGAGGTAGGCGACCACATTGTGGCCGGAAAGCAGGGTCTGGATATTACTCAGGGCCGGTGTGGGCTCTGTCTGATGCTTGCGGTATTCCTCTCCCGGCTCGTGGTGTTCCTCAGCCTCTGTGAAATCTTCGAATACCCCCGCAGGGACACGGCCTGTCCAGTTCCTGGGGAACTCAATCCCCAGCGCGTATGCCGCTATTGCCGCAACGTCGCGTAGCTCGGCCTCCACGATGGTGCCGCTTGAGACCGTCCTGCCGGCCACCCCCAGGAACACGTATTTCTCGGCATCGGAATTACCGCCGTGGGTCTTGTTGATGCCGCCGTGGTCGGCCGTGACCATAAACAGGGTATCGTCAAGAAGGCCCTTCTGTTTCAGCTGGTCATAAATCATTCCGATATATGCATCCGCCGTGCTGATGGCCTTCAGGTAGATGGAAGAACCAAATCCGTAGGCTTCGCCGATATCATCAGGCGAAGAAAACTGAACGAACAACAGCGAGGGGGCCTTGCCGGACAGATAAGAGAGGATTTTCCTGGTCACTTCACCGTCATTGCCACCGGTCCCTTTTTCAACGCTTAAACCATCCTCAACAATCCCGACATTGATCGGATTCCATTCGACGAAAGAAGCCAGTTCCGCGTTCGGCATGGCTCCCCTTACTGCCTTGAAGATGGATGGATAGGGGCTGTTCGCCGGATAAGGGGTGTCCTTAATAATGTCGTTGGTGAGTCCGTGATATTCCGGAAGGACTCCGTGAAGGATGGAGCCCCATCCCTGCGCGCTCATGGAAGGCATCCCTACCAGACACGTGTACGTGGTGGCCTGGTCGGCGAAAATCTCGTCGCAGCTGGGCGTATCCGTATTCTTGAAGAATGCTCCGGCGCCATCCACGCCGATAATGACGACGTGCTTGTAGCCTCCTTTTGATCCTGTATTGACTTCCGGCTGCGGATCGGGCTCCTGAGGTTCGTTATTTTCCGGTTCCTCCTTGCCGCCGCAGGATACGAGAATGCAAAGAAGGGATGCGATGAAAAATGGGAATGAGGGTTTCATAATATGGAATGATTTCATAATACAACTGCGAATATAATCATTTTTGGTAATTATTATTATCTTCGCATCGTAAGAAAAGAGAAGATGCAACGGGAAAAACAAATCGCGCGGGTAACTTTAGCCGGCAGCGTCGTGAATCTGCTGCTGGTCGGGCTCAAGGCCGTGGCAGGCATCGCGGGGCACAGCGCTGCGATGATTTCCGACGCTGTGCATTCACTATCGGACTTCGTTACGGACATCGTGGTCCTGATTTTCGTCCGGGTCAGCGCGCAGCCGGAGGATGCGTCGCATGATTACGGACACGGAAAGTTCGAGACGTTGGCGACGCTCTTTATCGGGCTTGCACTTGCGGCGGCCGCCGTGGGGATTGTCGTTTCCGGCGCGACCAAGTTGGCGGCGTGGGTGAGGGGAGAGGATCTGCCGTCACCCGGGAAGTTGGCCCTGTGGGCGGCCCTTGTTTCCATTATCGTCAAGGAATTACTTTATCAATATACGCGCATTCGGGGTAAAAAACTGGACTCTCCGGCGCTGAAGGCCAATGCCTGGCATCACCGTTCCGATGCGCTTTCCTCTATCGGGGCTGCCATCGGTATCGGCGGCGCCATCTTCCTCGGCGACCGCTGGACGGTGCTGGATCCGCTTGCCTCCATTGTCGTAGGTGCGATGCTGGTGAAGGTAGCCTGGGACCTGCTGGTCCCCAGTTTCGGGGAACTGACCGAAAAATCCCTCTCCGACGAAACGGAGAGGGAAATGCTGACGCTGATTCAGAGCGTTGAGGGCGTACACGACCCGCACCATCTGCGAACCCGCCGGATCGGGAGCTGCATCGCTGCCGAGGTTCATATCCGCCTGGACGGGGATATGTCGCTTTCACAGGCGCATTCGATTGCCACGGAAGTGGAGCGTCGTTTCCGCGAACGTTTCGGCCAGGGGGCCTACATCACTGTGCATATGGAGCCCCGGAGTGAGTAAGCCTACTTCCGGGCCTTCTTCCGGGGACCGAAATTGAAACCGACCGACAGGGTCGGTTCGATAAAGAGGTAATGCTCGGTGCCATCGTTGTAGCCCAGAGGGACTCCAACGGCCAGATTACCGGTTACGTAAAGGCGCCGACCCAGCAGGCGGCCGAATCGGACTTCAACCGGCAGGTAAATGGCGGGATTGCACATCCCGAACCCGGTGCAGGGGGCGACACCGAAGATGTAGGGATTCTCGTTTAAGTCTCCCACAAGCGCCAGCAGTCCCAGTTTGAGGTCGAATCCCGGTACATTCCCATTCTTGTAAACTTCTTTTTCAGGCTTCGTGACACGCTGGGAAAACACCGGGCCGCCACCGATCGAGGCATAGAGTCCGAGAGCAAAGCGGCTCCCGATCGGATAGGCGCAGTCTACGCCGAGCTTGATCTCCGGGCGGGCGCCGATCACATAATAATCCGGATTCTGATAATAGGGGATAGCGGCGCCGACTGTGCCGTTGATGCCCAGAAACCGATTGCGCCCCTGCGGGGCCTGACCGTAATTTCCGCCTGCGTGGGAGGGCGTGGCCATCAACATTGCCAGGCCGAGGGCGGAGAAGAGTATGAGGATCTTTTTCATGGCTATTTCGTGCTTTCGAGGATGTCTTTGTGATTCTCCAGAAGATTCTTGGCCGTTCCGACCTTGTCGGTGAAGTCAAACAGGGCCATTGCATACCAGCCTTCGAAATCCGGAGCCCAGTAGCGGATGCCGGCAAGACCGTGCTTTCGGCCCCACGCGATCACGTCTTTGTAAACGTCCGCCTGTCCCTGCTGGTTCATTTCGTAATTACCGGCTTTTTTGCTCCAGCCGGCGAAGGGACCGTCCATCTTCCCGGACGGGTAGGCAAATTCGGCGATGAATACGGGCAGTCCGCACTTCCGGTTGATAGCTGAAACCGTGTTCTTGAAGAGAGCCTCTTTGTCGGAAGACATTGAAGGGGCGCTGGGGTAATAGCTGATGCCCGCCACGTCCATCACATAGCCGTTCTGCTTCATACAGTTGAAGAACGACGCGCAGGCTTCCGGATTGGAGACGACCGTCGCGATGTGCGTGGAGAATTTGACATTGTCGGTAGAAATGTGCAACTTCTCGTAGGCACTCAGGATACCTTTCCGGACGGCCGCGTAAGCTTTGGCGTCATAGCGCCAGAGGTTGTTGTTGAGCCAGTCGGGCGTAAAGGTGGGGAGAATATACCGCGAGAAGCCGGGAACCTTCTCCAACTTGGGATTGACCGCGGTCTTGAGGCCGAGGCTGATGCCGGCGAAGCCGTAATTGGCTTCGTTACCGAGGTTCCAATTGTTGACGGTGCAGCCCTTACTGAGGATGGATTCCCCGATAAAGGCGCCGTAGGCTTCCAGCACCGTGCAGATCTCTTCCAGAGTAAGCTCTTCCCAGGGTTTTCCGTTCTGCAGGGCATAAATTTCCGGATATTCTTCAAACCGCGGGGCCTGCTGTTTTTCCATATCCATATAGGTATAGGCGCACATAATCTCCGGGTTGATGGGAATGTTCAAGGCCGCTGCAACCTCGCAGAGTTCCATGGCCTGCTTGTATGTGTGGACATTGGCGTTGCTATCCGGCTCGCCGTCGGTAATATCTTCGGCGGTTGGCTCCTTCTTAGTAGCGATCCGCACGAACATTTCTGTCGCGCCCAGTTCGCAGTAGAGGGCCTGCAACTCGGCCGGGGTGGATGCGGTTTTGGTCCCGATACGGAATGAATAGCCTTCTTCGAACTGCGGCAGCGAGAAAGGACTCAGCGACAGTGCGACGCGGAAATTGTCTGCCGTGACATCGACGGGCTCGATCTTCGACGAACAGCCCGCAGCGATGAGCGCCAGGATGGTGACGGCTCCCAGATAAAGTTTTTTCATACAGTTTTTGTTCTAATTTTTGCAAAGATATGCAGTCCTGACTTGAACTGAAAAAAGTTGACACTGTACGGGGAGAAGAAGTACAGTGAAATGGAAGAACGAATGCAGACCATCCGCAGATGGAACAACCTTACAAAAGAATATGATTGTGTAAGTGTACCTACGGGCAAGTTCAAGTTCACAGAAGAGGACAAGATCTCTATCGTGTCTGAGTATGTGTTAGGACATGTCCCTGCCAGTCAGATTATTGAGAAGTATCACATTGGCTCTCGTCAGGTGCTGTTCAACTGGATGGACAAGTACGTGAATGAAAAGGAATTGGTATCTTTGCAGGACGAAACCAATCCCTCTGATCCTATGGCAAAGAAAAGTCCTGAAGATCGGGTGAAGGAACTGGAGGCTGAGAACAAGCAGCTCCAGAAGGCCCTGGAATTGGAGAAGTTACGTTCCAAGGCATATGACACGATGATCGAC
>JAEEGL016391419.1_pt1 | contig 11352 bp, 9 predicted proteins | sample 9134231 | NCBI WGS metagenome assembly JAEEGL01 (sample SAMN16246548, study PRJNA631951) | gut metagenome | biome: gut microbiome; feature: rumen; material: fiber-attached | host: Bos | place: Iran: Karaj | collected 2018-10
AACTGGTATTCCCTCGACGGTCGCAAGCTCGCTGGCAAGCCGGCGCAGAAAGGTATATATATATATAATGGTAAAAAGGTAATAATCAAATAATAAAAGAATGTGAATATGAAAAGAGACTACATAAAGCCCGCCATGCGGGTCTATAAGTTGCAGCAGAAGTGCCACATTCTGGTAGGGAGCGACACCGTGAACACCATCAACGTAGAAGAGTTGAACAACGGAGAAGAGTTGGAGTATATAGGTGGTGGCGACGGCCTTGGACGGTAATGGCCTCAGCTGCCCTGTTGGCAGTCAGGAAATAATAGATCCCGAAACGGTCAAACGTTTCGGGATTATTATTATCGGGATCACACGACTCCTGTCCCGGTGTGCGAATTCCTTTTCCAGCCTATACCTTATACTATTGATCCTGGCACGGGTCGATGAGTTGGCGGCTTTCCTAAAGAAGCCTATCGGGTAGCTTTCATATCTTCCTTGAGTTTCATCAGAGGAAGATACAATCGTTCATAAGCTACACGGATTATGCGATTTATCTTATTTTCTTTCATGGCCCTTAGCCTACGCTTATTAGCCTCTAAATCCACCAAGCTAAGCGGTTGACTATTCATCATCCACTTACCCCGCTCGGCCGATATGCTTTTGCATATTTGGCGAACACGTTTTTCATTAATGTTTCCTACTATATTAAAAAGCCATTTGGCCATTTGCCTAACGAAACCTGCATCCGTCACCGCATTATCGCGATTCTTCCTTGTTTCAAGAACCCCGGCATCAAAAAGCGCTGCATACAGCCAAAACCATTCATGGCCTGATGCCAAGTCAAGGCAATCTTTGCCAGTAGCCCCTGACACAATAGTATCACGCAAAGCCACAAGCCGCTCATTGGTATTAAACAATTCGTCATTGAAGATATCGTTTGTAAGCAATTGTTTGCCAACATCTAACGGGTTTTCTTCTGTCAGACAATCTACTTCATCCACAATTACAAACTCCAGCCCACATTTCTGCAGGCCATAAATAACACTTCTCATTTCAGGCTTGTCGCCCTGCTCCAATATTACTCTCATTTCAAATTCTATTTGAGAGTTGTTCCATAATTCTTCAATTTTTTAATTTTTTAATTTTTTAATTTTTCCGAAAGTGCTGGCCAGCTGTTTTCCGACTGTGAAATTAGGCATAAAAAAAATGGCGAACTGGCTAATTCGTCAGCTCGTCATTATTTCTTCAAAATTTCGTCAGAACAAGTTCTATTTCTTCATTCTTTCGTCAATAAGTCCGCCAAAACAAGAGTCCAATACTTCTCACACAAATCTTCCCAGGGATTGTTGGTCATTTCGTAATATGGCAGGACTCTATCTTTATTATCCACCTTGCGTGACAGGTTACTAAACGGTGTTGAGCCTATCTTCAAATCCCCTGGCCAGTCGTCGGGTGTGATTGTACCGGCATAATCCGTAAAATACTCCTTACTTAACGTACTGTCCAACCTGTCTTTCACCACAAAGTAGATACCAATCCAGCACGACTTGTTTTTAAACAACCGTTCATTCTCAAGTCTTAATGCTACGAGTGCTGTGCGCAATACTTTTTTCTTGTTCTCTTTAGTCAGTTTCTTATAGATGGCCCGTGCCCTTACCTCAGGAGGTTCCACTATGCTAAAGTCTGGAGCGTATTTCCCTGAAGACGTAGCAGGTTTTGCGGTGGGTAATGGTGCGAAATTATACATCTTTCTGATTTCATCCACTTCATTACTTATATCCTGTCTCTTGTGTATAACAGCATGATAGGCTAAGGCAAACAAGTAGTGTTCGGCAATCACAGGGTTGCCGGTATTTCTTGCCATCTTTAACAGTGCGTCTTTGAGTATATGAACTCCGTCGATAAAGACGAACTCGCTATTCTCCTCTGTCATTGCCATTAGCTTACTCGTTCACGGGTGCAACATCTTCTGCCGCCATCCATATTCCTGTATCTTCCGGCATTTCGTATTCAAATTCATCAATGGGGTAACGCAAGCCCTTCTCTTCTCTTTTCAGCATATCGGTCAGCTCTTGCATAAACATGTCCTGTGTCCAGAACTTCACTTTATATTCCTCTATGTCGAAATGCTCCATGAAAGAAATGTAGGATCGCACCTGCAGCATCATGTTTATAAACATGTTCATAGTATCTGCATACTCCACTATAATGCCCATGCCGCCTCTCGTATGGCAATAAGTCTTACCGTTCAGCTGTATCATACCGGCCACTTCCACATGCAGTACACGCTCGCCGCTACTCTTAGTTTTTGGAGGTACCACATTGATGCCCCAATCATGCAAAAGGCCGTAATTGTTCATGATGTGCATCTCGGCGTTCACCTCGTAGTTTTCCATTTCGCACAGCCTGATTTTCTTGCACAACTCCATATAGTCCTCCCACGACACCTCCTCGTTGACGCGAGTAACCACGTTTAGCTCATACAGCTCCACATCGTCCCAAACCACTCCTTCAAATGGTCTGGGCTTCGACAACGACATGTGCTTCTTCAGTTCTAACGGCGTTTCTTTGTTTACATACGTCACAACAGGATGGCTGTGTGTCTCAATGCCATAGCCTTCATCCTTTTTATGTCGTTTCTCTTTAGTTACTATCAGTGTGCCAATCTGAATCCCTAGCCTACCATTATATTCTATTATCTGGTAAGGCTTGTCTAATGGTGCGTAACTTGTCTGAATCATATTTAGTTATTGATTTATTAGATTAACTCCCACGTAAAGAACAGAAGCTATGGACACCAGCAGAAAATTACTCGGCTCAGGATTACCACACCCCTACGGTAAAACCACCAATGCCCACGCTTCTGCAAACGTGAGCTCGGCAGCTATCGACTTTACCGTATTCGTTCGTTTTGTGGTAATTTGAGCCGAAACGAAGCTTTCAAGCTGTGTTCTTATATGTCTCGCTAATCTGGGTGCAAAGATAGTGCAAATCGAGCGAAATACAAAGAAAAATCGTTTTTTTCTTTATTCTTTCGAGCGCAAGATTGCATCGCCACACTCTTTACCTTTAGGTAAGAGAATCTTCACCATGGGTGAAAAGATAATTAAATCCTTTCACACCCAGAGAATAACATTATTTTCTTTTACGGAGCCATTGTCATACTCCAAATTCTTAGTTCCTTCATTTTTTCTTTCGTTTTTATTTGTTCATATCTTTTTTTCTTATTACCTTTGCAATTCATTCATATTGCTATTCTCTCGTGAGAGAGAGTCAAATGTTAGTAATAATTGATTTGACAAAAGGATTGAGGGCGCAGTGGCGCCCTTTATTTTTACACAATAGGGACGGTTTGTATAATTCAGTCTAACTATTCATTTCTCCAAACTAATGGTTCATCAACATGGAATGAAAATACAGGTCTTCCACCTTTATATATTGGAATGTCTATTTTTATGTCTTTAGCCTGTTTACACTTCTTTATGAAATCAGATGAACGACGCAAGAATACAACAGTTGAACTTCCATCATCAGCCTCATTAAAGTAATATTTTTGAGGCGAACCATTGTCGAATCTGGCTGTAATATAGTCTGTGTTATAATAACTCCTTCCGTTAATTTGGCCTTTGGTAATTTTTATTAATACATCATAACCATACTTTTTCATATATCTAACAGTGATTCTTGCGTATGTATATCCGTCGTAGGGGAAATCCTGAGTGATATAATCATCACTTTGGATAGATGCCCAAACGTTATTTGTGTCGCTCATAGGATCCTTCTCTATTGTAAAATCCCATGTCTTTGCAACGGGTTCGGAATTTAAATTACTATTATCTGCTTCAACTACCTCAACACTATCGTCAACGACATAATCCTCATCGGCAGGCGCAGATGTTTTTGAACTGCTGCATTTACCAACCATCAAGAATAAAAGCAGTATTACAATGACTGCAATTACAATGGGTAAAACATTGATATCTCCTTTGTCTGAATCTGAAGATGACTTCGGAGTATTTTCTTTCGTTTCTTCTTTATTATCTTCTACTAAAACGTCGTCGTCCTTTAAAGCATTTTGTTTTTCAGCAGCTTCTTTCTCTGCTTTTTCGGCCTTCCATTTAAGAAATTCCTCAAATTCTTTTTTCTCGTCTTCTGTCATATTGCTTTAGTTTAAGGGGTATTATTTATTTCGTTTTAGTTCTCCATAATCTTTGCCTTAGGAATGACAACCTTGCTGCCATTCATATAGGTAATGATGACTTTTGTCAATCTCATCTTCGAAGTATCGCCAGCAACGTAGTAGTGAGAATGATCCCAATTCCATGTGGCAGCTATCCATTCCTCCACAGGACCAGTACCCTTAAAGCTACCTGTCTTTCTGACATCACCAACGTCATTTAACGCAGCCCAGAATACCTCAATATATTTGATAGTCTTTGCATTCGTGTTGCGGTAGGTAAAACTAAAACTAATGTTCGAATATTCCGAATCCCAGCTCCACGAATCGAAGTAACCATTTGGTGCTACCTTTTTGAGATTCTTCATATAATCAAGAAAACTGCCAGCATTGAACACCTCAAGCTCACCTGGTTCTATACCATCGAATTTGTTGTTTAAACTATCTCTAAATGCTGAGTAATGGTAGCTATATGGCGCATAATTTCTAAAATCGTTCGAAATAGCAGCCTTGTGGATGTGGAAATAGCCAACACCCAAGTCGCCTATCAATTTATCCATCCAAACAATAGTGTCACGGTTTGCAGCCAAACAAATAATTTCATCGGAAATCGACACGCTCTTCTCGCAGAACTTGCAATAAAGAGTACCGTCTTTTACCGGCACATGACTGTATTTATGTTCACTTTTATATTCTTCAACTTCTTGTTGCCTAACTTGTTCGAGTGAGTCTTCTTTCACTTTCCTAATTGAATCTTCACGCGCCTTTCTTATGGAATCTTCCTTTTCTTTGGCCTTTTGCGCTTCAATCGCTTTTGCGATTATGGCATTCTCAACTTTGAAATGTTCTTCCAATTCCTTGTTCACAACAGATATAGCCTCGTTGATTTCTTTCTCTTTTAACAAAGGGGCTTTGCCTGATTTCTTATAGAAACTGGCATAAGGCTCTAACAAAAATATGACATAATTTCCATCCGCAGTCTTTACATACAACTTCCTGTTCTTCTTGTCGTAAGCATAATATTTTACTATCTCACTGACCGAAAGAGATGTCTGCTTATTGTTTTCGGACTTCGTATAATAGTTCGAAAAATCTTTTGAATACCGGACAATAGCAGTGATAGAATTAGAATTGCGCCAATCGAAAGTATAAGCCACTTGGCCTTTAGCTGCCATCGTGACAACTTGCACAATCATGATTAAAAGTAATTTCCTCATAGTTTATTTCGTTTTGAGTTATTATTTAGTTTTATACAACATATGATCATGGGGTCGGTTCTTTTGATCATTCTCAATTATTTCATTTTTAGGATTAATTCTGCCAATTTGTTTATCTCAATCGCTTTATCTACTCCTTCTTTCTCAAATGCCATAAAATACAGGAAGTTTTTTTGCGCGTCAAGATATTGGATTTTCTCACCAAGACGAATCTTTGCTGCGCTCTCAGAATTATCTAAATGGTCACCTTTCGTTTCCACAAAAAGTACCTTCCCATTATTTAACTTGATAATGAAGTCTGGATAATGGTTTACAAATCCACATATATTATAACCTTGTGGCCTGCTAGGATTCCTATGCCACCACCTCACAGAGTCTGCAATTTTATTTATAAATTCTATTTCAAAATCACTTGCTTTTCCTTCTTCAGTATAAAGACTATTAGTGATATGTGGACATTTCTGTGTCAACACCATATTTTCAGGTAAAACATATTCATAATCCATTATAATATCTCCTAAAATAATTTTTTCATTAAATTGTTTTTCCCTGTGTTCGAGTGCTAACACATCAAACTTTTTCCTGAAACTTTTTATAGTTTCAACTATATTCAAAGCCAGATTCTTTAAATGCTCTGTTGTCTCGTGTTCCAAAACAGCACTAACATAACTTTTTATCTCTGAATTATCAATATTATTATAATTATCTAATTCTTGCAGAATACGTCTTGTGAGCATATCTATCATTATTTTCCTATCGGTAGCACCTTCAATCCATTCATATAATGCATTTCTTAATGATTCTGGAGCTTTTGACAGAGTTGGTACCCATTCATCCTTTTTTCTTTCTTCAAGATCAATAAGTTGACTTTCTGTACTACCATAGTAGAACGTGATTTGTTTATCTTTGTTCCACAAAGAAAAATCATCCATTAAATCATCTTTCTCCAATAGCTTTAACTCATCTATGTCAAAAGCAAAGCTATGTTGCACCTTAATTTTAAAAACAGGGAGTTTTAAATTTTCAATATCTTTTTTATAAACAGGTTTAACAGGATATGTATTATTTTTCATTGCATTTCTAACTTCTTGTGGTTGCTGATTTTCAAAACTATTCGCTTCTTCTACTTTTTTGTTAAAATAATCATTACCATTTGATGCTGCATCCATCATTACTTTTAACTTCTGCTCTTTGTCAGCTTGTTTTTTCTTAATCGCTTTAGAATCTATTTCAGGCTCATCTTTTTCAACTACATTTTGAGTGTTCATATTCTGAGTGACTCCATATGGCTTTAAAAAATCTCCTTCGATTACTTGATTGTTTTCTTCGTCAATGAAGTCTTCTGACACCATTGAATCTCTTCCACTAAAACCACAGTTATTTAATGATTCGACTATCTTATTAACAGTATTCTTAAACTGAGAAGAACTAGTAAGGACATAGGCCATATTCAAAAATTTCGATTCGCTACTTGCCTTATTGTCTGTTGCATGAGGCTGACGGAGTATTCTTCCTAATATTTGCTCTACCGCAATGGAACTGTTTCTGTTTGCCAAAGATGCCAATACATAAGCAAAAGGACAATCCCACCCTTCTTTCAAGGCATCTACAGTAATAATATATCTAACAGGACAATCTTCACTCATTAAGTTGATGTTTTTCAACTCATTTACGTTAGCTGTCTTTATCTTGATACGTTCCTCTGGAATGCCAGTATCTATTAATTCCTCTTTTATTTTCTCAAAATTAATACTTTCATCATCCGTATTTGACTGCGCCTGAAATAGGACAATAGGACGAATGTATTCTCCACCAGCTTCTCTTTCTTTAATGGCTATTCGCTCTAAGTTCTCTTGTAAAGCCTTTGCACTAACAATTACATCATCAGTACTTTTATTGTTATATACCATGACAGGTAATTTCACCATATGTTCGTTTTTCAATTTGATAGCGTCAACGAAACTTATGATATTACTTGATTCTTTAGGCGTTGCAGTTAATTCATATATAAAGCAAGGATTAATGTGATTTAACAAATCAACCCTAAGCTTTGAACCATAGTTATGACTCTCGTCAATGATTACAACAGGATTTAATTTTGCAAGATAGACTATCAAAGAATTTGCATCAGCTTGAGGTATGTTAATCTCTTTACCAATATCTATTTTGTTAACGAATGGCAAATTTTCATTTTGTCGATAAACTCTTGGTAATTTATCTTTTCCAAGATTGTCTTTTCCACGAACCGCCTCGACAAATGAATCTACGCTTAATACAAATATTGTAAGTTGCTCAAGTAATTGAACAGGCTTAATACCATTCGCTAGCAATGCAGACTCTTTGTCAACGACCTTTACAGAATGATTAAATAAAGCATCAAGTTTCTGCCTATATTCATGAGTGGGGTTGTTTAGATTATCGAATGTCTGCTTTAGTATAGTATCACTTGGAACAAACCATACCACCACTTTTGTACAATCTTTGGGTAATCCATCAAAAATAGTCTTAATAGCATTACAAGCGATGAATGTTTTACCTCCAGCTGTTGGAACTTTAGCGGTTACACGAGGGACATTCTTTACGGCTTTGTTGTTATATGGATGGAAATATTTCTCGCCATCTTTCAAGTTTACATACTTTTCATTCCAATAATCACGAAAGGATTCGTCCAGCCGTTTGCCTGGCTCAAATACTTTTGATAAATATTGTTCAAGGTCATCCAAAACCTCTATTTGATAGTCTTTTAGTTCCATATATTAGAATTTTTTGATGTCACGAGGTATCTTCTTAAATATAATATGATTTTCTGTCATAAACTTCTTTGAAAGATGACAAACATCAGCATATATAATATATTGTTCTGCTCTTTCTGTAACAATTTTTAGTGTCTTTAGAGAAAGCTCTGTCTTTTTTTTAGGATGGTAGTAAAAATAATACCCTGTATGTTTATAAGTATCTAATAAATACTGAGACATGTCTTCTCTTTTACGAATAAGAGGCTGGTGGGTTTCAGTGTAATAAATAAATTCCCTTATTTTATCCTCTCCAACTTCTTCCTCGTTAAGATAGCCGTCATCCTTGAACATTGGCGCCCCCAGCTCATAAAAATCAAACTCTCCACCTAACCCTTCCATAAACCCATTATATTCTTTAGTTGCTATTACCTTTATACAATTGTCTTTTATTGAGGGTTTACTGATAATATCATATTCATCCTTAGAAGTATTTATCACATCATTCGCTTCTTTGATGTATTTTTCGCAATCGTTGAGATTACTAATGGTTAGTTTTTTCGTATAGATTTCATATTCCATTCTACCTTTGAAGGGGTAACCAGTCATGACTTTTTTTATTCTTTCTGCGATAATGTTTTCTGCGTATTCTCTAATTTCAGCTATTATGAATCTACGGTGTCCTCCATCCTCTTTATTCAATTCTAATACCGCATGAGGTGTAGTTCCACTTCCACCAAAGCAATCAAGAATTATTGCATTGTCGGGCATACTATGTCTAAGAAGATACTTGATAAGTTGGACAGGTTTTACAGTGTCAAAACCATGTTTGTTTCCAACAATTTTATTCAGAGTGTCTTTCCCGTTTTCCGCACTTCCACTTACATTTTTTTCTATAAAACAATAAAAGGGTGAAACCTTGTCATTCTCTTCGTAAGTATAGATTTTTCTCATCGGATTACCTGTCTCAAAGGTTATTCGATTTCTATCAAACAAATCTTTAATTGTATCGTAGCCAGCTTGCCATCTTTGATCTTGGGGTGGCCTATAACCGTTGACTTCAAAATTCATAGTTGAGCGGAAACTTTCCCCTCTATTTGATTTCAAGATGGTTTGTATTCTATAACTGCCTTCATGATCTTCATGTGGGTAGCTTCTGCCAGAACCTGAAATATAGTTATATTTGGGATCTTCCTGTTTTTTATAGCATAATATGTATTCTGCATCCTTTTGCGGTTTAAATTTTGCATCTCCTGTATTTGAGGGCTTCGAACGGCTTTTCCACACAAAAGTACCTACATTATTTTTAATGGTGAAAATTTCATCACAAATCAAATATAATCTATTTAATTCGATATCATTTATACTTATAAAAATCAAACCGTCATTTTTTAATAATTTATATAACAAGACAAGTCTGGGATACATCATACACAACCATTTATCGTGTCGACATAAATCTTCCCCTTCGGCACCTACTTCCTTTTTCAGCCATTTCTTAATTTCAGGGTCATCTACATTATCATTGTAAATCCACTTTTCTCCAGTATTATATGGAGGGTCGATATATATACAATCAATTTTCCCTTCATATTTGGGTAAAAGTGACTTAAGAGCAATGAGGTTATCACCATGAATAATCATATTGCCACTATTGGTTTCACTCTTGTCATTCAAATCGTGAGACCTAAAACCATATTTATGTTCCAACACATGAAATGGAACATGATGATGGTGATTGATTATTTTATCTTTACCAATCCAATTTAAAGTAGGCATATCTCAAAAATTATCTTCAATATACTTTTTCAACTCTTCGTAGTCCTTATACGAGAGATTCAATGCTCCGCGTGGGGCCATCTTCATACCATGACTCATTAAGTGAGCAAGGCTCAGACGTCCGCTATTGGTTTCACCAATCATTCTGAAATGGGCAAAACGATTGTGTTCCTTCCAGATGTTGATATCATTCTTATCTACAAAGAATTCTTCCTTGAAGTCCATTTCGGGTCGATAGGTCAGTTCAGAGTCGACTACTTCAATCTTATATCTGATAGCACTATCAGGACTGGAACTATAGATATAGCCTGTATCGCCTTTATGGAACTTGTAGTATTGCGACCAATAGACTTCACCATATTTCTTAAAGCATCCTTTCAAGTCGAAGAACTTCTGGTTGCAAGGTATCATCCAAACACGATTCTCACCCTCAGAGCAACGAGCCGCTTTGTGGCTTTTCTCTGTTTCATCGACAATCTCTTTCTTATAGACTTCATCGATTTCTGCATCATCAAGTAGCAGCGATACATCCTTGAATATTTCAAGTGCATCTTCCGGCTTGACGTTAAAGAACTCGCGATTATCACGAATGCGCAAGTTGGTGAAACGCTCAATATAGCGATGTACCAACTTCTCTGCCTCATTATATTTCGATGTCTTCAATGTAGCAAAGACCTCAAAAGGCAAAGGAACGGAAGTATTATCCAGCGTCTTCAATCGACCCTTCAAATCCGTTGTCTTGCCAATTTTCACCCAGTCTTCCCTGAAGCTTGGGTTCGTCAGTATATATACATATCCAGGTTCTTTGTTTGCCATATATCTTGTTTGTTTATTTGAAATAGATAGTGGTATCTCCCGCCCACGACGTATCTATGACGACGTTGCCGACTTGTACGAGGCCGTCGCTGTTGGTAGGGGGAATGTTAGTTTTGGTGCTATCAGCGTCGCCCTCGCCAAAGCCGAAGCCGATGGTGATGTCGTCGCCCCAGCCGCCTGACTTGACATAGAAATGGAGGGCGGCTTTATTGATGTTTTCTGCCGTTGGGGCGTAGTATTCGCTGTGAGTGGCGTAGTCGAAGTGCTTGGAGACGTAGTCGGTGAACTTGGTGCGGAACCGGCTGACGCTGTCGATAGAGGTGTTTTCGAGTCCGCAACTTTCGTCGTATAGAGCCTGCATAGGTTCAATAAGCTCTTTCTCGCAGCCCATGAAGCCGAGAGAAAGCAGGAGGAACGAAAGACACAAAAGAAGGGGAATCCGCCTTAGGCTACAGGAGGAAATAGGGGGGGGGTAATTCCTTATAAATCAGCGAGTTACGTATATCGTGCAGTATATTCATACTTCTTGGTTTGTATTAATGTTCTGCAAAGATAGTGCAAATCGAGCAAAATGCAAAATAAATTGGGATTTATTTTCATTTTCGAGATGCAGCCTTATTTTATGTTCAGATTTTATCTTCGGCTGCAA
>JAEEGL016843323.1_pt1 | contig 11352 bp, 11 predicted proteins | sample 9134231 | NCBI WGS metagenome assembly JAEEGL01 (sample SAMN16246548, study PRJNA631951) | gut metagenome | biome: gut microbiome; feature: rumen; material: fiber-attached | host: Bos | place: Iran: Karaj | collected 2018-10
CACCAATATTCGCGGATATTTTTCTTCAGCTCCACACCGGTCTGGCCGTAGTCGTAAACGGCTGAAAGTCCGTCATAAATCTCGCTCGAAGGGAAGATAAAACCATATTCCTTCGCATGAGCGGTTATCTTCTTAAAGAAATCTTCTTGGTTCATAATAGCATTATTAAAATTTGATGCAAAAATACGTATTTTTAGTTTGAAATTCTCAAAAAAGATTATCTTTGCATTCTAATAAAGGTCCAAGCGAGGCTTACTTCCCTTGCTAAGAGAATCCTTCGGGGTTCGTTTTTCAGCTTCGCAATTACCTTATTTAATTTGAAAGAAAATGAACGAAAAAGTTCTTCAGAAAGTTGCCCTGCGATATAGGGCAATTTTTTTGCCTGTCGAAAGAGGCGAGTTGATTGGAAATTATGATCCAACGGTGCCGCTGATGGCTTTCACTGCAAGGTTGAAAGAAAATGGCTATTGTCTGAGTGAGGAGCTGCTTCACGCCTTGTCGAAAGTCCCCACAAAGACCTTGGCCGACATCACACAGCTCATCAATGAGATCATGCGTGTTGATCTGAACTGGGCGCCTTTGGTGAAAGGCTGGGATGTACCCACAGGCGAGACCCGCATGGACCATCTGATCACTTTCCTAACCAACATTTTTGGCGGTGAACAAGCCGGCTTCAAAGGCACTACCCTGGCTTGTGGACACTTCATTCCCGAAGGCACTTTCCCGTTAGAGCGTTACAACGGCTGCCCTTATTGCGGCACACCTTTCCGCACCACTAACTTCGTGTATCATGGACAAGGCAGCAAGCTGAAGGAACTGAGACTGTTCACCATGGATGACATGAAGAAGACCTTCAACACCCTTTTGACCTCCTCTACTCCATTGGATGCCAACCAGTTAGACTCGGTAAAACTATTGCTCGGGGAGTTTGAGGTGCCAGAAGATGTGGAGATTCCTATGAAGGAGACAATGATGGTGGTGATTCAGAAGTCAGGAGACAGAAGTCAGGAGACAGAAGTTGAGATGGGGTTGCAATATTTAAAGACGCCGACAGATATTTTGAGGTTTTTTTGGTATGAGAAGACTGGGCTGGTCAGAATCATCGAACCAAAGTATCTGATTGGAAATGCTTTTCAATCGGGGCGTCACCGCTGGATGCCCGCCAACAAGAGTGAAGAACTGGCCGAGAAAAAACGCCAAGAACTGAAATTAAGATACGACCGTAAGCACTGCCGTCTGGCGGCGGAATGGCTCAACGCCTTGCCCCTGACCGCGCGGCAAGCTGCCGAGAACATGAACCCAAAACGCGGGATGTGGGTGCGGATGATCCACGCCTTACGTCTGGGCGAATACTCCCGTCGGAAAGGCTTTGAGCATCTGGCGGAGATCTTAGATGTGTTTTACAAACAAGACTACGAGACTTGGGCAGGAAAGCTCGATCAAGCACAACGCGAAAACCGTGCCGATGAGGTTTTGGCCATGTTGAAAGACCGGCCCGGCCTATTTGCACGCAGCTTGTTCTCCACCATGCTGCGTTTTGGCAAAGACAAGGCCATGGAAGCCTTTGTGTCCATTGTTGATGAACTGCCCGCAAGGCTGGTATTGTCGTTGGGCAATGCCGCCGACAGCTGGTTCGATGCCGAGAACACCCGTGTGACCATGCCCATCACAGGAGGCACCCATCCCGTACCGCCTCATGCCCTGCTATGGGTTTACAGCGAGGAAGAGCGCAAGGTCATGGCTCAAGCCGTCAACGACCTCTATGCCGACACCATGCGTCGTCGTTATGCCCAGGAGAAGACGGAATCCAAGACAATTTACATCGATCCAAAGTTGTACGACATCCCCGTTAGTGTAGGCGATCGCAGTGCCACCATCCAAGACACTTCCTGCGCTTTGCAGGGCACGCGTTTCCCTGTGGAAGGCGACACCATAAGGCTATTCATGCACTGGGGCAAAGGACTGCCAGCCCAACATCTCGACATGGACCTAAGCTGCGCCATCGCCTTGAACAATGGTCTGGTGTTTGAATGTGCTTATTTCAATTTGACGGCACCTGGTGCCAAGCACTCCGGCGACATCATCCACATCCCCGACCAGGTGGGCGCCGCAGAGTACATCGAACTCTCGCTACCCGAGTTAGACCAAGCCAAAGCCCGATACGTCACCTTCACCTGCAACGCCTATTCGAGCGGCAACCTCTCTCCCAACCTCATGGTGGGCTGGATGAACTCCGCCTATCCCATGACCATCTCCAACGAAACCGGAGTGGCCTACGACCCCTCAACGGTACAGCATCTCGTGCGCATCAGCGAGAGCAATCTTGCCAAAGGGCTGGTGTTTGGGGTGCTCGACGTAGCTGCAAGAGAAATTTTCTGGTTGGAGATGCCCTTCTCGGGACAGACCATCCAAGACCTGGATTTGAAGACCATGGAAGCCTTGCTGAACCGGTTGAAAAACAAGCTCAGCATCGGTCAGCTACTGGATTTGAAACGGGAAGCCCAAGGGTTGACCCAGGTCGATGACAAAGAAGAAGCCGACGAGATCTACACCTATGAATGGGCATTGAATCCCGCCGACGTCGCTAAACTTCTTGCTCTTGTCTTCTGACTTCTGTCTTCTGTCTTCCGACTTCTGTCTTCTTAAATAATCAACATCGCATCTCCATACGTGAAGAAGCGGTATTTCTCATTAACAGCCTCTTTGTAGGCTTTCATCAGGAATTCATATCCCGCAAAAGCGGCAACCTCCATCATCATGGGAGATTTCGGCAGATGGAAATTGGTAATCATGCAGTTAGCTACCGAGAAAGTGTAAGGCGGGAAGATGAATTTATTGGTCCAACCGCTGAAAGGCTTGATTTTGCCTGAGATCGTCTGAGCCGTCTCCAAAGCTTTCATTGTAGTGGTACCAACAGCAAACACGTTATTATGGCGCTTGTTGGCCTCGTTAACAATGTCGCAGCATTCTTGATCCACGTACATTTCCTCAGAGTCACATTTATGCTTGGTGAGATCTTCCACTTCGATATCGCGGAAATTGCCCATGCCGGGATGCAGGGTAAGCTCAGCGAAACTGGCTCCAATGATCTCAAGCTTTTTCATCAGTATTTTGCTGAAGTGCATACCTGCCGTCGGGGCGGAAACAGCACCTTCCACCTTGGCATAAATTGTCTGGAAATCCTCGGCGTCTTCTGGTAAGACTTCTTGGTTCTCGCGACGTTCCAAAATTTCTTTTGGCAAAGGCGTATGGCCTAAGGAGAAGATGGTCTTTTTGAACTCATCGTATGTGCCATCAAAAAGGAAACGCAAGGTACGGCCACGGGTAGTGGTGTTGTCGATGACTTCTGCCACAAGTTCCTCACCCTCACCAAAATAAAGCTTGTTACCTATACGAATTTTACGGGCGGGGTCCACCAACACATCCCACAAACGGCTTTCCTGGTTCAATTCACGAAGCAGCAGCACTTCGATCTTGGCGCCAGTTTTTTCCTTTTCGCCATAAAGACGGGCAGGAAACACCTTGGTGTTGTTAATCACAAAGACATCACCGTCTTTGACATAATCCACCAAGTCCTTGAAAACACGGTGTTCTATGGTTTGGGTTTTGCGATTAAGCACCATCAGACGGGCTTCGTCGCGATTATTAACAGGATAGTTTGCAATCAACTCTGAAGGCAAGTTGAATTTAAATTGGGAAAGTTTCATTTGTATCGAGTTATTTTGGGATGCAAATATACATCAATCACAAAGTTTTGTCAAGTTTTTTATAATCTTCACCAGAATCAATGATGGCTTGTTTGAGATCATCGAGCTGCCAGGCATCTTCCACCTTGAAGTTTCCAATGCGAGTACGTCGCAGACTTTTCAGGCAGGCACCGTTACCAAGTTCACGACCGAAATCATGGGCCAGACTACGAATATAGGTGCCTTTGCTGCACGTAACTTCAAAATCAAGCTCCGGGAAACGATTCAAGTTTAACTTGAAGTCATCTATATGAATATCCCTGGCTTTCAGTTCAATTTCCTCATCAGAGCGAGCATAATCAAAAGCGCGTTTCCCTTTGATTTTGATGGCAGAATATTTCGGCGGATGCTGTTTGATATTACCAATAAACTTCAAACGAGCCGTCTCAATTTGCTCATTTGTAATGTTTTCCGTCGGGAAAAACGCATTGGGCTCGCTTTCTAAATCAAAGGTCGGGGTGGTTTGACCGAGAAGCATGGTGCCAGTATAAGTCTTAACCTGTGCCTGAAAATCTTCTATCTGTTTGGTCATTGGTCCAGTGCAAAGGATGAGCAACCCCGTAGCCAATGGATCCAACGTGCCCGCATGACCCACTTTCAATTTTCGGATGCCATAAAAACGCTTGAACAAAGCACGGACAAAGTTCACCGTGTCGAACGAAGTCCAATCCAAAGGCTTGTCAATCAGAAAGACAGCCCCTTCTTCAACGTAGAACATCAGGCAAAGACGATTGCAGTAATACCGACGATGGCACAATACACGGCAAACCAGATCAACTTACCTTTTTTCACCAAGTTAATCATCCACTTGCAGGCGAAGCAACCCGAGATAAAAGCGGCCAGAAAACCGACAATCAATGCTAAAGGCGAGACGCCACCCATCGCTTCGGAAACACCAACTTCGAACATGTCTTTCACATCGAGCAAAGCCTCACCCAACACGGGTGGAATGACCATCAGGAAAGAGAACTGAGCCAGTTTTTCTTTCTTGTCGCCCAAGAGCAAGCCCGTGGCGATAGTGGAACCTGAACGCGAAAGACCAGGCATCACAGCACATGCTTGAGCGACACCTATGATGAATGCGTGAAGCGGACTGATATTTTCTTTCTGACGTGGTTTCGCAAAGTAAGAAAAGGTCAACAAAGCGGCCGTCACCAACAGCATGAGACCCACAATGAGCAGTCCTGAACCGAAAACTTCCTCCACCTTGTCCTTGAACAAAAAGCCCACAATAGCAACAGGAATCATGGAAATCAAGATGTTAACAACATATTTGGTACCTTCGTTCCACTGCCATTTGAAGAGGTCTTTGAAAATCCAAACGATCTCACTCCACAGAATCACGATGGTACTCAACACCGTAGCCGCATGAAGAACAACGGTGAATGTAAGGTTCGACTCACCATCGGCAAGGCCAAAAAGTGCCTGACCAATAGCCAAATGACCACTACTGCTGACGGGCAAATATTCCGTCAAACCTTGAATGATGCCTAAAATCAATGCTTGAAACCAACTCATTTTTTAGCCCTCCAAAATATTGCGACAATCTCAACCACAAAGCCTCCAAGAATCAAGATAGGAGACAGGGTAAGACGTTGAAAATTAAACATTTTGTCATTAAAAACATCAGGGTCTGAGGAACCGCCACCGATCATCAGAATCATTCCCAAGGCGATGAGGAAAATACCCACAAGCACCAAAATGTAATTCATTTTAGCAAAAGGCATTTTCTTTTTACCCTCCATTTCCACGGTTGGATTACTGTTTTGTTTTGCCATAATTTATTGATTATCAATTGTATAACTTATCAAGGTCAGCTTTAAGGAATTTATCGAGAGCAGAGCGGGTAGAGAACCAAGCCAGCAACATTCCCAAGACAATGATACCGATGAGGATGGCCACAATCACTGTCATATCCTGCACCAAAACGAGGTCAGGAACACGCTTTGAAATGGCATAAAGGATGCCTACCAGAAAGAGATCGGCCAGCAATCCCCCGAAGAAACCCTGCAAGACACCTTGCCTCAAGAAAGGCCGACGGATGAAACTCTCGGTGGCACCCACCAATTGCATACTCCTCACCAAAAAACGCTTTGAATAGATGGAGAGTCGTATTGTATTGCGAATCAATGCAATAGCTATAAACAGCAAAGCCAAACTCACCACCATTAACATAATGGCGATTTTTCGTATGTTGTTGTTGATGAGATCAATTAAAGATTTCTGGTAAAACACCTCTTTGATGTCAGTATTATCAAGCAAAAGGTTCTCGATGACAGCGATACTGTCGGTATTGGCGTATGCCGCGTGGAAGCGCACGTCAATGGAAGGCAACAGCGGATTTGCCTCATTGCCAAGCCATTGCAGGAAGTCCTCACCCAAATCCTCGCTCAAACGCGAAATGGCCTCTTCCTTGGTGATATACTCTGTGGATCTCACAGCCGGCATAGCATCAAGTTCTTTCTGCAAACGCAGGATGTTAGCTTCTTTCACGTCGCTGTTCATCACAATTTCAAATCCGAGGTTTTCCTTGATATGATTGGACAGTTTGCGGGCGTGCATCATAAAGATGGCGAAAGCGCCAAGAAGGAAAAGCACTAACATGATGCTCACCAATGACATGGCGTATGACCCAGCTACCCGACGATTACTTGAACTTCTTTCTGACATCCTTAACCTTTTAAACTGCAAAAGTAAGAATTTTGAATTTAGAATTTAAAATTTAGAGACGATTTATTGAAAGATTTTAGTATTTTTGTGTTTTCTAATTCTTTTGAAGATGCAAATATTAAAATCGAACATAAAGACGGACTCGCCAGAGTTCAAGCAAAACGAAAAGAACTTCCTTGATTTGATGGCACAATACCGTGAGGCGATGGCTGCCTCGATGCAAGGTGGTGGCGAGAGTGCCGTAGCCAAACACAAGAAACGTAACAAGCTGTTGGCAAGGGAGCGCATCGACCTGCTCATCGACCCGAACACACCTTTTTTGGAGCTGTCTCCGATGGCAGCCTACGGCACCTACCACGATGACTTCCCCTCGGCGGGCATCGTCACTGGCATTGGCGTAATTCAAGGCAGGGAGGCGGTCATCGTAGCCAACGATGCCACCGTGAAAGGCGGCACCTACATGCAATATACGGTGAAGAAACACCTCCGCGCACAAGAAATTGCTATGGAAAATCACCTTCCCTGCGTCTATATGGTCGATAGCGGAGGAGCTTTTCTGCCCGAGCAAGACACGGTGTTCCCTGACCGTGACCATTTTGGTCGTTTCTTCTACAATCAGGCGCGCATGTCAGCCATGGGCATCCCTCAAATCGCCATCGTGATGGGCATGTGTACCGCCGGCGGTGCCTACGTGCCAGCTATGAGTGACGAGACCATCATTGTGCGCAACCAAGGCACCATTTACCTCGGTGGACCTCCGTTGGTGAAGGCTGCCACAGGAGAGGTGGTGACTGCCGAAGAGTTAGGCGGTGGCGAGATGCACACCTCTATCTCCGGCGTGGCCGACCATCTCGCTGAAAACGACCAGCACGCCCTGCAGATTTGCCGTAACATTTTCAAGACTTTGGAGAAGTCGCACCGACAAAAACTCGACATGCTTCCAGTGGAGGCACCATTATATGATCCTCGTGAGCTGTACGGCCTTGCCCCTATCGACTTCCACAAGCTGACTGACCCTCGTGAAATCATCGCCCGTATCGTGGATGGCAGCCGTTTCCAAGAATTCAAATCAAGATATGCCACCACTATCGTATGCGGTTTCGCCCACCTGATGGGATTTCCCGTGGGCATCATCGCTAATTACGGTGTATTATTCTCAGAATCAGCACTTAAGGCGACACACTTCATTGAACTTTGCTGCCAACGCAACATCCCGTTGGTGTTTTTGCAAAACATCACCGGTTTCATGGTGGGTAAGCAATATGAGCAAGGCGGCATCGCCAAGGATGGAGCCAAGATGGTTCATGCTGTCTCTAACGCTAATGTGCCCAAGTTCACCGTTATCTTTGGAGGCTCCTTTGGCGCCGGCAACTACGGCATGGCTGGTCGCGCTTACAGTCCACGTCTTTTGTTTATGTGGCCCAATGCCAAGATCTCCGTCATGGGTGGCGAGCAGGCCGCCAGTGTGCTGGCGACTGTCAAGGAAGACCAATATAAATATAAAGGATTGGAAGTCCCCAAGGACGAGATCGCCCAGCTGAAAAAAGAAATCCTGGCCAAGTACGACTACGAAGGCTCCGCTTTCTACAGCACGGCACGACTTTGGGATGACGGCATCATCGACCCTATTGACACCCGCAAGATTTTGGCTTTAGGTATTGCTGCCTCGTTGAACCAGCCCTTCCCGCAGCAGCAGTTCGGGGTGTTTAGGATGTGATTTTATAGAAGACAGAAGACAGAAGGAAGAAGACAGAAGGAAGAAGACAGAAGGAAGAAGACAGAAGAAAATTAGAATTTAGAGGAGTGAAATGACAAAGCCCTCATGAAGCTAATTCTAATCAACTTCGTTAAGGGCTTTGTTGTTCGTGACAATAATTATATCAACTTATTATTTCCTAAAATAATAGCGTTGATAACTACCATCTCCATACCCTCTAACCTCAATAAGGAGCTGTTTTTCTTTTTCAAATATCTTTCCAACAATCTGATAGTCAAAGTTTTCATAGGCTTTTGGAAAATAGATAATGCTATTATCGTCTTCCTTAAAGCAATAATCTGAATCAATGGTTTCATTTTCGTAGCAATCGTAAAGATAAAATTTTGCGATAGTTTCCGTGAAAATGACATAAAATTCGCTCGTGTACTCTTCGTCAATCTCCCCATCATCAATTTCTTGCCATTTGATGGATTTCCATTTACCAATCAAGGTGAACTCTTCTGTTGGCTGAGGTTGTTCGGGAGTGGGTTCGGGTTCTTTGTTGCATGATGTGAAATTGACGGACATCAGCGTAGCGCAGATCGCAATTAACAATTTGATTCTTGCTTTTTTCATAGTTAATTTCCCTTGGTACGTGTCGGGCGCAACTGTAAAAGTGATTGTTTATTTATATGATATGTTTTGGTTTTAAATCAGCCTTCCCTATGCGATCTATCATCCCTTTGGCGATTTCTTCTGTATAATAGCGGAAAAAGTTGAACTGCATGGCTTTAGAGATACGGAAGAGCAAGTCACTATCGAGCGAAACCTTGTTGAAGATCTTATAGACGTTGTTGCGGGTGCAGCCAATCTCACGTGCCAGCCAGCCCACGCTGCGATGGTCCGCTTTAAGCTGGGTCTGGATGAGGTGTCCGATATGGAGGTTGTTTATGTTGCCATTCATGATGCCGCAAAATTAACAAGGCAAAAACGGATTGAATCCATCCATTTCATCCATTTGCTTTTGCTCGCGTCTCATATTTCTTTATCTTTGCGCCATTATGTTACCATTATCCATCATCGAACAGATCAAACAGCGATCGGGGATGCGTTTTGAGAATCCCAAGGACTTTGAGGTGCTTTCGGCGTCGCTTCCGTATCACGATCGACTGGGGGTGAACACCCTAAAACGGCTGATGGGCTATGTCAAGACCCCCATCGAGCCCCGTAAAACCACCCTTGATGCCTTAGCGCATTATCTCGGCCACGACTCCTGGGAGACGTTGATGGGCATACAGCCATCGGACAGCGACTGGACAGAAAAGGCCGTCTATGCTGATGAAATCAACGAAGGTGCCTTGGTGGAAATCCAATGGTTGCCCGACCGCAAGTTACGGCTACAATGCATCGGCGAGAACCGTTTCTTGGTCACCGAAAGCCTCAACGGAAGGCTACAAGTAAACGATGAAGTCAGCATCCTACAGTTTCGGGTCGATTACCCTTTGGAAGTGTTTCATATCGTCAGGAACGGCACAGTGATATGCAATGATAATGGTCTAGAACTGTGCTATATAGCAGGCAAACAAAACGGAATAACCTCCTTAGCCATCAAAGATTAAGTCATGATTGAAGACTCAGAATTCACCACACAACCCTTGAACGACCGCGGGGAAGTACTGTTGGGTAGCGGCGGCACCGCTGACTGCTACAAACGCATCGTCGGCAACCGCGCTTACTGCATCAAACGACCTAAGGCGGCTTGGCGACATTCGGAAGACTACATGAACCTTTTCCAAAAGGAATTTACTCTCGGCATCGAACTGGAGCATCCAAACATCGTGCGCTATTTCGACTATGGCGAAGACGACAAAGGGCCTTTCATCAAAATGGATTATGTGGATGGCGAGGATTTAGAGCTTTTTGCCGCCAAACATCCCGACTTTTTCAACAGCAAACAGAACCGACAGCAACTTTTGAACGAATTGCTTGACGCCCTGGCTTATCTCCACGGCAAGCAGATGCTGCATCTCGACCTCAAGCCTGGCAACATCCTCATCACCAACAAAGGGCATCATGTGAAGCTCATCGACTTAGGCTTCGGCTGGGCAGAGGGATTTCTCCAAGAAGGAGGTTTCAGCCGCGACTATTGTGCCCCAGAGCAGTTGAGTCATCAAGCCAAAAACATCAGTGCCGCCACCGATATTTACGCTTTGGGAAAAATCATGCAACGGTTCCATTTGGCCAAAGACTCAGTGGTCAAACACTGTCTGAAAGATGACCCGAAAGAACGGTACCAAAGCATCGGTGCATTGAAACACGCCCTTCGCCCTAAGCTTTGGCCATTCGTTTTGTTGGCAGCAATCATTTTAGGGGCATTCGGCTGGATGCTTTCAACCACCGTCAAATCAAGCGAAACTGTTCCCGTGCCGCACGACACCTTGTATATCAAGCAAATAGACACTGTTTTTATCCCCGAGCCGAAGCCTGAGCTAACTCTTGAGGATTCACTGGCACTTTTCAAGGAAGAACTGAAAAACGCCTTGGCACCCACCTTTGGTTATTGGTATATGATGATTGACAACATGTTTGAAAATCAGCCAGACCTGCCCAAAGAAATGTATTTGGAGTATTCAAAATTCTATATTGACAAAGGTGTTGACATCAGCCGGGGCATCATCAAGGAGAAGCTCAACACCATGCATCTCTCCAAAGCTTCCCGACCAGCATTTGAGAAGGTAGGACAAGAGGTAATCAACTATTATTTGCGGGATTACAGGAAGTTGAAGAAGAAGTTAGAAGCAGAACAATATTCTGGTTAAAACGGCGCCTTAACCCTCCCCTATCCTATCCATCATGCTTTTGGTGACTTCGGCGGTGTAGTAGCGGAAAAAGTTGAACTGCATCGCTTTGGAGATGCGGAGAAGCAGGTCGCTATCCAAAGAGGATTTGCGGAAAACCTTATAGAGATGGTTACGGGTGCAGCCAATCTCACGCGCCAGCCAGCCCACACTGCGTTGGTCGGCTTTCAGCTGTGCTTGGATGAGATGACCGATATGGATGCTGCCGTTGTGTTCCATGGCTCCTATAGCGTCAGAGCTTCGGCTTTCATCCATGACAAAGAAAAAGCGTGAAATCATCATCGCTTCATGTCCGTAGTAGGCTCTGGAATGCCTTTCACACCATAAGCAACTAAGATTCACGCTAAACGCATGAACCTTTGCCCGCCTATTCCTTTGTGAG
>JAEEGL016843656.1_pt1 | contig 11352 bp, 9 predicted proteins | sample 9134231 | NCBI WGS metagenome assembly JAEEGL01 (sample SAMN16246548, study PRJNA631951) | gut metagenome | biome: gut microbiome; feature: rumen; material: fiber-attached | host: Bos | place: Iran: Karaj | collected 2018-10
CCGAAGCCCTCGTGTATTTCGAGCCCTGTCTCTTCCTTGAATTCGGTGATTATCTCCGGCGCGAGCGGCTCGCCCGCGGTGCAGCAGTGCACGACGGAGGCGAAATCCTCTTTTTTCAGGCCTTCGACTATGAGGAAGCGGTATATCGTGCCGGGTACGCATACGGTGGTCGGCTTGAAGGTGCGGATGACGTCGAGGAACTTCGCGGCGGAGAACTTGTTGCCCTGATCGTAGCCGAGCAGCGCGGTGCCGGAGATCCACTGGCCGTAGATCAGACCCCACGCGAACTTCGCCCAGCCGGAGTCGGCGTTCGTCAGGTGCAGACCGCCGTCGACGACCTGCTGCCAGTACTTCGCGGTCACGATGTGTCCGAGAGGGTAGCGGTAGTTGTGCACGACCATCTTCGGCATTCCGGAGGTGCCGCTCGTGAAGTAGAGAAGCATCGGGTCGGTCAGCTTAATGTCGGGGTTGACGGTATAGTCGGGCTTCGCGTTCGCGATGCCTTCGCGGTAGTCGATCCAGCCCTCGCGTTTGTTCCCGACGAGTAGCAGGTTCTCGACGGAGGGACACTGCGGCGCGGAGGCCTCGACCTGCCGTATTACCCAGTCGTCCTCGGCGGCGATGACCATCTTCGCGTGCGCGGAGTTGAAACGGTAGACGAGGTCCTTCGCGGCGAGCTGGTAGTTCGCGGGGATCAGCACAGCTCCGATACGGTGGAGCGCGACGGCGGTGATCCACATCTCCGGCCTGCGCCGGAGTATCGTGACGACCATGTCGCCCTTGCGGATGCCGAGCGAAACGAGGCAGGAGGCGGCTTTTTTGGAAAGCTCCGAGATCTCGCCGAAGGTGAATTCGCGGCTTTCGCCCTCGTCGTTGCACCAGACGAGCGCACGTCTGTCCGGCTCGGTGCGAGCCCATTCGTCGATGACGTGGGTCGCGAAATTAAAGTCCGGCGGGCAGTTCACGGCGTAGTTCGCCTTGAAATCCTCGTAGGAGTCGTATTCGATTCTGTTGATGAATTTTTCCAGCATAGCGATGCCTCCGAAAAGCAATAAAAAAATCCCGGCCAGTCAGCCGGGACGCATCAGCGCGGTACCACCCGAATTCGTGCCGAAGCACGCACTCATCCGGAGCGAAAACTCCGTGCCATTTGGTAATGCGGCGGCGGTCCGCAGCGGAGACTAATGAGCGCGACGCGCCGTTCGATCCGCGGCTCCGAGGCTACTTCACCCGCTTCCGAACGCGACGCTTCCACCGTCCGCCGCTCTCTATGCTCCGAAGGTGCGGGGTACTACTCCTCTTCACAGCCTTTGAATATGTGTGGATTTTAGCACAATAAAGGGGTGTTGTCAATAGTTTTTTGAAATAATCTTCCATTTTTCGCCGCCGTATGTTATAATAGTTCCGAAAGGTGGGAATGTTTGTGAGTCCGATAGGAATAATAATACTGTGCATCGTGGTGCTGCTTTTCATCGCCGCGTTCGCGACAATAAGAATGTTCAACAAGCTGACGATCAAAAAGATCGTTTCCGAGGGGAAATACGTCGACCTCGACGAAGCGTTCATCAGGCGCTACGAAGCGCTGCCCGAACTGCTTGAGCTCGTCGGCGGCGGTGAAACCGTTGCTTCCGAGCGGCAGGCGGCAATCGACGCCAAGCGGGCGGAGGAGCGCGTGGAGCACGACAAGCTCATGGCCGCCGCGCTTGCGGAGCTGCTGATGGAGAAGGCGGACGCGCTTTCTTCCGGCAGGGGAGCCGAACTGCGCGAAACACTTTCCGCGTTGGAAAGCGAGATCGCGGATAAGTACGCGAAGTACAACGAGGCGACGGAGGAATACGAGAATCTGCGCAAAAAGCCGATAATGAAACCGGTCGTCAAGTTCTTCTCGTTTGAGGAGAAGCCGCTCTTTTAATCTTCAAAAATGTATTGACAAATCGCAGCCGAGGCGGTATCATTTAATCAAGATAACCGATAATCGAAACGGAGGTAACAACGTGGTATTTGAAAAGCTCAGAGACATCATTTGCGACCAGCTCGATCTGGATCCCGAAAAAGTGACCGAAGATTCCCTCATAATTGAGGATCTCGGAGCCGACTCCCTCGACATCGTCGACATAGTCATGACGATCGAGGAAGAATTCAACGTCGAAGTGCCCGACGAAGTCATCGAACAGATCAGGACCGTCGGCGACGTGGTGAAACACATCGAAGCGAAGCAGTAATATAAAAACACGGCGAAAGGGAGCCCGCGAGAGCGGACTCCCTTTCTTTTTTTCAAGCCGCGCCGCCGGAGGAACAGGACGGCGCAACGTCGCGCGAATGCGGACGTTCGGTTATTTCATACCGTTTTCGTAGGCCTGGATCATCTTTTTGACCATCTGGCCGCCGACGCTGCCCGCCTGGCGGGAGGTCAGGTCGCCGTTGTAGCCCTGCTTGAGATTGACGCCCACTTCGTTAGCGGCTTCCATCTTGAAGCGGTTAAGAGCGTCCTTGGCCTGGGGAACCAGCGTTCCGTTTCTGCTCACAAATACCTCTCCTTTTTCGTCAGATTAGCGTTTGCAAGTTTAGTATCTGCGCTTTCGCGCTCGATATAATCGGCATTTTTTGTAAAAACTACTTCGCGTCGCCGCCGGTGATGACGGAGCAGGAAATATCATAGGTTATCGGGGATGAGGCGAAGAGCTCGTCCCATTTTTCATAATTCCGCTCCCACCATTCGGGATATGAGTTTTCGACAGCCCTGCCGAAACCGAGGAAGTCGGTTTTCAGCTCGCTTTGCGCGGTCAGCGCAAGCGCTTTGCAGCGGCGCAGCGTCTCCGCGCGGAGCGCTTCCTCGGCGGCGGCGTAGAATTCGGGATCGAGCGCAGGTGAAGCGCCGCCCACCGGGCCCTCGCTCAGCGTGAAGCGCGCTTCGACCTTTGCCTTCAGCGCGAATCCGTCCCGCGTCCGCTCCGCTTTGAAGCGGCATTCGCTCGAGATGCAGCGGAAGCCGAGATTATCGCCGTACCCGTCAACGCCGCACGTGACGCTGAACTCCTCCTCTTTTTTCTCAAAAAAGCGGTAGCTTTCCCATTCGTCCGCCGTGATACTGCCGCGCATAACGCCGCCCGAAAAGATGAAAACGCCGTCGGGAAAGACCGCTTCCGCCTTCGCGTCATAGCGAAGCTTGTTGATAAAAAGCGCGTGTCCGTCCTTTTCGAGGCGGCATATCGAAAGCAGCGACGAGCCCGGTATCAACTCGGACTCCGACGGGATGTCGGACGCGAGAAGCCCGACCGCGTATTCGTAAAACGCCTCGCCGCCCGGCTTTATCGCGAACGCCTCGTTCGGACTGCTTTCCGCGGCGACGACGTTGACCGTCTTCTGCACGTCGGCGGAACGCAGAAAAAAGTCGAGGCACCCGGCGACGCTTCCTTCGCAGAGGGAGCGATCTATGATAATAAGCTGCAGGTGCTCATATGTTATCGTTTTGCCGGAATTGCGCGTCGCCTGCGCCAGCGCATCCGAAATGTTCGCACCGCCGCCGGGTACGTCGATGACGTTCGCGGAGCCGTCGCCGTTTTCGGAAGCGACGGGGTCGCAGCACTGGACGAGGCATTCCACGCCGTCTTCGGAGGCGCCGAGCCAAACCGCCATCGCGTAGTTCTGGCGGCTGATATCTACGTTGTCCCAGCATCCGCCGAGTATCAGCAGCGCGGCGAAGGCCGCAGTCAGCCGCAGAACGCGCATTGTCTGTTCCTCCTGTTCCGAAAAGCCCGTATTATCAGCAGTATCAGTATCACGGGAATGAATCCTGTCTGCGCAAGCTCGCACAGATGCTCCGCGGCGATCATTTCCGCGTCGTTCAGCGGAACGAGCAGCAGTCCGTACGCGCACAGAGAAACGATAACTCCCGCCGCCGACGGTTTCAGCCGCGGAAAGAAGCTTACCAACCCGAGGGCGGCGACGTAAAGCGCCGCAACGCAGCTTAAAAAGCGCGGCAGCAGGCGATAGAGCACCATAAAGATGATGTTCGAGCGTTCGGGCATAAGCCCGGAATCGCCGCCGATAAGCTTTGACAGCTCCAGCAGGGGCGAAAACATCTCCGTCGGCAGGACCGTGCCGAATACGGACTGCACCACCGCCGCCAGAAACAGGAACGCCGCGCCCGCGGCCGCGACGGTGAGTCCGACCGGGACAAACAACCGTCCGCGCCGCGCGAACGGCGCGAAAAACAGCAGCATCCACGTAGGGAAGAAACCGGAAAAGACCGAGAACGCCGCGGACGCGCTTTCCGCGATCCCGCCAAACCGCAGGTGGCGCGAAAAGTACATGAAATCGAGATAGGGAGCGGACATTACAGCCACCACCGCGAGACAGAACGCCGCCGTTACGAAGAAAAACTCACCGCATCGTGCTACTGAGCTGACGCCTCCGCGCAGCGCGTAGCACGCGGCGGCGATTATCAGCGCCGTCGTCACCGCGACAGGCGTGTGCGGCAGCAGATAGGAGCGCAGAACGTTCATCGTCGGGCGTATCTCGCTCGCCGCGGTCCACACCGCGACGAGAACGACCGCGCCGTTCAGCGCCGCGCCGCCGTATTTTCCGAGCAGCTCGGGCGAATACTCGTAAAGCGTCCGCCCGGGAAACGCCCGCGCAAGCAGCAGCACCGGAACGAGCGCGATGAGCGCCAGCGCGACGGCGGCAGCGCTGTTTGCGATAAAGCCCTGCCGATAGGGCGACATATACGTCACGTTCACGTTCGGCATGCCCATTCCCATGCCCATCGCGGTCAGCGCGCATAGCTGGAAGACGGACAGCCCGTCGTTTTTCGTCAAGCTTCTCATCTGCCGTCACCCCGCACCCACCGCAGCGGAAAGCGCACGAGATCGCGTTTCCAGCGCTTCAGCCGCATAGGCGCGACGGGGAAGAGGTAATCCCGTCCCATACTTTTCAGCGACGCCATGTGTATCGCCATAAAGATCAGCGACATCACCAGCCCGTAAAACCCGAATATGCTCGCGAGCAGCAGCGAGAAGAAGCGCACCGTCCGCAGCGAGACGACCATAGAGTAGACGGGTATCGTGAACGAAGTCACCGCCGATATAGCGATTATCACGACGAGCAGGGGGCTTGCGAGCCCCGCGGAAATCGCGGCTTCGCCGATGACTATGCCGCCGACGATGCTTATCGTAGAGCCGACGTTGGACGGCATCGAGGTCGACGCTTCGCGGAGCAGCTCGATGAATATCTCCATTATCACCACCTCCGCTATCGCCGGAAGCGGTACCGCCGCGCGTCCGCTCGCGGCCGAAAGCATCAGCTTGACCGGAAGCATACGCGGGTGAAAGGACATCACCGCGACGTATAGCGCGGGAGTGATTATAGTTATCGCGACGCTGACGAGCCGGAGCAGCCGTATCAGGCTCGTGTATATCCACGGCGAGTGGCTGTCCTCGGGGCTTTTCAGGAAGTCGGTGAAACTGACCGGCGCGATTATCGCCCACGGCGAACCGTCGGGGATGACCGCAACGCAGCCGCGCAGCAGCGCCTCCGTCACGCGGTCGGTGCGCTCGGACGTGACGTACTGCGGGAAGGGACTGAGGCGGTCTTCCTTAAAAAGCTCTGTGAATTCGCCGACGCTTTTGACGTCCGCGGCGGCGCAGGAGAAGACGCGCTTCTTGACCGCCTCGACGACGCGTTCGTCCGCCGTGCCGGAAAGGTAGCAGACCGCGACCTTCGTCAGCGTGCCGGACTTAAGTTCGTATTCCGCGAACGCGAGGTCGGGCGTGCGTATGCAGTCGCGCAGAAGCGCGATATTGCTTTTGCAGGAGTTTTGAAACCGCGCGTGAGGGCCGAGTACTATGTTCTCCGGCGACGATTCCTTGCCGGTGTCCGGAGCGGGCTTGCGAAGCTCCAGCGCCTGCGCTCTGCCGCCGGGAAAAACAATCAGCGCGCATCCGGCGCAGAGCGCCTTCGCCGCCTCCCGCGGAGTCGCGGGCAGCTTCACGCCGGCGGCGGCGTGCCGCGACTCCGGCGCCTCATCCGCCGTCGACGCGGAAAGCGGCAGTATGACGAAGCGCTGCAGCGCCTCCTTGTCGACCGCGCCGTCGAGGAACAGCAGGACGTATTCCGCGCCGTCCGCGCCGAAAACGCGGCGTTCGGTCAGGTCGGTGTTCTCGGCGAAAAGCGCCTTCACCGCGTCGGTGTTGGCTCGCGCGTTGCCCGTGAAACGCGCCGCCGCGTTCTGCTCCGCCATCTTCTCACCTCCGGGTATATTCTGCCCTCGGGACAGGGAAATAAACGCAAAAAAGAAAGCCGAAGCAATCGCTTCGGCTTTCGCGCCTCTTTATTCGGTTACGGCAGGGTGATTATCAGCGCTCTCGACTCAGACACGGTGTTGATCATAAACACCACTGAGTTTCCGCTCAAAACGTCCGCGCTGCTGTATTCCGCTTCTTTGTGTTCGCAGATTTTTTCAAAGGTCTGTATATCGTACGCGGCGAAGACAAGCCCGTGCTGCGCGCTTTCCGCGGCGACGCAGAGATATCTGCCGCCGGCGCCGCTGAACGCGTGGAAATAGTCGGAGCCTTCGAGCGTATCGCGGAACTGCGCTTCGTACTCGCTGACGGAGCTCTTTTCGCGGTTGTAAAGCGGCACTCTGACGCCGGGATTCGAGAGATCGATATAGCCGAACTCGGTACGGTCGACGATATAGGGAACGCGCTCAGTCAGGTGGTTTTCGCAGGGGAAAACTCCTACGTCGATGAGATTATCGAAAAGCTGCGTTTCGCCGGTGGAGATATCATAAACGCCGTATCCGTTCATCCATTCGTAGCCGGATACGTTGAAGATGAACTTGTCGCCCGCGAAGCCGAGCGGCATGGAAGCGGTCGTATCCTCGAAGTTGCCGTTGTTGACGCCGACGTAGGGAACGATTTCTTCGCCGGTTTCAACGTTGACGAGCATCGCGTCGCCCCGCTTGTCGGGCTCGCCCGCGGCGCGGGTCGCATACCACTTGCCGTCGGGGGAGAGGAACCGCTCGTCGTCATGCTCGTATCTGCGGTCTGAGTCGAGCTTTTCGACTTTTACGTTCGCGCGCGGATCTCCGCTGACTTCGACCGTCATATTATCACAGCAGACGTAATGCGAATCGCCGCGGTCGACTATGATGCAGTGATCCCACGCGCCGAGCTCGTATTCGCCGTCGGCGAGCCAGCCGTAATTCGTGTCTATGAAGCGCAGGAACATCTTTCTCTCGCCGTCGACGGTTTTAACGATCACAACGCCGACGAAGCCGTCTCCGTAGTCGAACATATCGTATACACTCTCGGCGCCGGCCTTTTCGCGCAGATTTATCGACGTGATTTTAGGCTCGCCGGTTTCGGTCTGCTGCCCGCCGGACTGCTCCGAAGACTGTCCTGAAGACGACGAATCCGGCTCCGTTCCGCTGTTCGCTGGAGCGGGCGTGTTCTTGCCGCACGCGGCGAAGGTGAAGCACAGGCAGAACAGAAGTATAAACGAAATCAGTTTTTTCATAACGATCCCTCCTTTTTGCTTTACGATTGTATTATAGCATATAAAACGGAAAAAATCGGTTACAAAATAGTTACAGTTTTGTAACTATTTTGTAACTTTTAGGCGCCGCTTCTTTTTGCCGCGAACGCAAAAAGCGTCCCCGAACAGGAGACGCTTCAGCATGTGTTGCGCAGCACATATTGATAGAATCCACAAGAGGAGGGTAAGTGCTTACCCTCCTCGAAAGATGCGTCCATTACATTTTTGCGATCTTGGGCAAAAATGGCGCAGTGGTATATATTTTTCTTTTAACAGCTCTTCCGGCCGATTCATGTCATAACGCACTTACAGCCTTTTTCGATCAGCGTTTGTTTGATCCTTTTCAGCTCGGATCGATCAGGGATGTTTTCCTTGGTCAAGGTATATTTTTTATTGAGCGAAGCATATTTGCCTTCGCCGTATTGATGATAAGGAAATATCTGTATCTCTTTACAGTTTTTTAACGATTTGAACAGTTTTGCCAAAGCGTCAAGGTGGCCTTCGTCGATGTTGATTCCCTTTATCATAATGCAACGCAGGATCGTTTTTCCACCCATGCGGTCGAGCGCAAAAAGGTTTTCAAGAATCAAACCGTTATCGACTCCCGTATTCGCTTTGTGTCTTTCGGGATTGGTGTCCTTTACATCCCAAAGGAAAAGAGCAACCGATTTTTTCAGCCTCGGCAGGTATCTCGGGTCGAACGAGCCGCAGGTCTCCATCACGACGTTGATACCCTGCTCCTTGGCTTTTTCCGCGAGCAGAACACACCCTTCGCCGTGATACATCGGCTCCCCTCCCGACAAAGTCATTCCACCATCCCTACCGTAAAACGCTTCGTCTTTTTTGACTTCCGAAATAATTTCATCCAAAGTCAACGTCCTATATGCGCTTTCGAGCGCACCCGAGGGGCAAGCATCGCAGCATTTTAGACACCCGACACAGTTCTCGCGTAAAACGAGGTGCTCTTCCGTAATAAATCTGTGGACTTTGCCAGGGCATACGCCCTCACACGCCTTACATCCGATACACAAAGAAGGCGTATAAAAAAACTGCGGCAGAGGCGTTTGTGCTTCGGGGTTGTGGCACCACTTGCAGTTTAACGGACAACCTTTCAAGAACACCGTAGTCCTGATTCCGGGTCCGTCGTGCGTCGAAAAGCGCTGTATATTCGTGATCGGAAGCCGAATCCCGTTTTCATCCTTCATGTTCTGTCCTTCCTATGATCATATCCTGCCACTCTTTCGTGAGCGTCACAAAACGAGCGTTCCAACCGGAGACTCTGACCGACAGCGTTTTATATGCCTTTGGATCCTTCTGCGCGGCTCGCAAGGTGTCCGCGCTTACGGTATCCATCTGTAAAAAGTATCCGCCCAAATCGACAAATCCGAGAATCAGCGACTTGATTGCGGCAACACCGTTTTTACCCGACAAAGCGGTCGGAGAAATATTGATATATAACGCCGTGCCCGTTACCATTTCCGAAAGGTCTGCTTTGCAATAAGAATTGATGACCGCCGTTGCACCAACGGTATCCGTTCCGGGGGTCGGTGACGAATTGCCAGCCAGTACAGCGCCTTGATACGCGCCGAAAGGCGTCGACAATCTTTGTTTTGCCCACTCGATCTGCCTTCCGAAAGTCGAAACGCCGGCAGGAAAGAGAAAATTCACCTTCGTATCGAACTCACGGCAAATCAGATAAAAATCGTGAAGTATTCTGGCGTATATCCCGTCAACTTCGTCGTTGTCCGTGCCATAATATTGATAAGACAAAATACGATTTCTTAAAGCCTCGTTACCTTTCCAATCGTTTTTAAGAACGGTCATAAAAGATCCGAAAGAAACGATCTTTTCATCAAAAACAAGTTTCTTGATCGCATATAGACTGTTAACGGTATCCGCAATACCACCGATATGAGGAGATAAAACGGAATACTTGGCGCCACCGTTACAATATGACTTTGCGCTTTCTATACAATCGTTCTCAAAAAGCGATACAGCCGAGCAAGGAGTCTGTGAATTGAACCAACCGTAATACGGGTTGTCGTCGGGATTGTCGATATATTTTTCTACCGATGCATATAGTTTTCCGATCTCATCGCGAAGATCGGAAATATATTTATGATACAACTCTTCAAAATCGGCAAATACTATATTTTCATAATTGTTTAAAGTAACCTTCTGCAAGAGGCAGAGCGAATCGAAAGAATGATACTCGAACCGGGTTTTTCCGGGAACCTGAACTTCCCAACAACCGTCGTTTGCAAAATCGCGGGCGTCTCTTTCGGGATAACCGTAATTTGTCATCGCCTTGATAACGAGCTCTTCGTTATATAAAGCCACCACCCCGCCGCCGTGGCGAATTACGCGTGCGACTTTATCGAGTAGTCTGCGGGACGTATTTTTATTGACCCTTACGGAAACCGGGTAGTCCGATATGCCGAGTTCTTCTATGATATCGAGAACAAGATATGTCACCTCGTTGGTAACATCATTTCCGTCCGCATCGATACCCGATAAAACAATGTTTTGATAATGCTGCGCGTCGCCGCTGCCAAGCGGAGTATCTTTTTGTATCCACTCCGTCCCCTTAATAAAGAATGATGCTAAAATCTCCCTTGCTTTTTCTTTCGTCAACAGACCTTTTTTTACATCATTCTCATAGTATTTGCCGAGCATTTTATCAATTCTGCCTATACCCGGGAAATTCCCTGTCAAACGAAGAAACGAGAATATAAACCAGATCGACTGCACCGCTTCGTGAAAAGTCCTTGCAGGTTGAAAAGGAACCTGCAACAAGTTTTCATAAATATCCGGTTTCAGATCCTTAACGGCCGCAAGATAACGCAAGTGATAAATTTTAAGGCATTTTATCACATTTCTCAGACTGAACAAAAATTTTTTCTGTTTGTCCGAAAGGGTGCCGTCTTTTAGTCTTTCTTCAATCTTTTCCGAATAAAAATCTATGCCTTTATCAAGCGTCGTTTCATAATCCGTCGTCAGATGACTAATGGAAGAAAAAACAAATTTATTTTTGTAAAAAGCGGGCACGCGATGCCATATAGCCGCGCCGAGCGTTGCGGATCCGGAAACCAGTTCTTCCTCACAAATCCGTATCGGTGCTTCTCTTGCGATTTTTTCAAGTAAAAAGTCATATTTTTCGATCGGTGTAAGCTCTTCAAAAGAAGGATCGACAACATTCAGATATGGCGTCTCCATTGCTTCTGTCCCGTATTTTCCTTGCAAGGATTCCCAAGCCCATTTCCTTATTTTTGCAGACAACCGAATCGGTCTTTTTACGCTTGACGCGGTAGGAAAAACCATACTTTAACTCCTTTTTAACAGGACACAATCTAACACAATACACCCTTTGTTCTTTTCAATTATGCCATATTTGCAGAGAATAATCAAGTGGTTGGGGGAAATAGATTTATCAGGATCAAAGTTTTTTTATAGACCTGGTTTTGACCTGTATCGTTTGCCTTTTGAATACCCAAAAACTCGAAGAAGCCATTATTTCAAGCACTTTTAAGGCAAAACAAAAGAAACGGCTATTCTATCAAAATAACCGTCTCTTTATGGTTGGAGTGGCAGGAATTGAACCTGCATCAACGGAGTCAAAGTCCGTTGCCTTACCATTAGGCCACACCCCATTATTCAAGATACGGAACAGAACGCCGCGGCCGATCCTTTCGTTGAAAAGAAAAAAGGCATTCGCGATTGCGAATGCCTTTTTTCGTGTGGGGTGGATGATCGGATTCGAACCGACGACCCCCAGGGCCACAACCTGGTACTCTAACCAACTGAGCTACATCCACC
>JAEEGL010895050.1_pt1 | contig 11351 bp, 11 predicted proteins | sample 9134231 | NCBI WGS metagenome assembly JAEEGL01 (sample SAMN16246548, study PRJNA631951) | gut metagenome | biome: gut microbiome; feature: rumen; material: fiber-attached | host: Bos | place: Iran: Karaj | collected 2018-10
CTCCAAAGACCGTTACTTTGAACATTTCAAGGGCGGCAAGTACAAGCTTATCGGCTTCGGCAAGGATTCAGAGACCCTGGAGGAAGTTGTCATCTACAAGGCTCTCTATGGCACAGGCCAGATCTGGGTTCGTCCGTATGACATCTTCTTCAGCAAGGTGACAATGCCGGATGGAACCGAGGTGGAAAGGTTTAAAGAAATAACCCTATAACTTTTATTACATGGATAACAATAGTGTCGTAGAGGCCGTTAATTTGCTTCTATCAGATAGTATTAACCACGAAAAGTGGGAACAAGCATACCAGAGATATGCTAATAGTTTAATCACTAATAAAAACAATTATTCAACTGCTCGTACGAAGTTCCGGATGCCGAAACCGATGTATGCTTACAGTTCTATTACGATGGCAAGTAATTACCCGTCATTCGATATTCGTGTTCACGGGCAAAGTGTTGGTAATATCCAAGTAAAAAAGGGGGATGTTGTACTTCTTGATGTAACTCCTGAGAAAGCCGCCCACACAGAAGAGTATTTCCATCTAAACTATTTTCCTGTTAAGTCGAAGGAATGGAACTCAAGCAATGAGGCTAAAATATTCCGTTCAATGTTTAAAAACAAAGAGTTCGGTCGATTAAAGAGTGAAGAGCATCGTATCGAGAATTTATTATTAGCTGAGTTTTCAAAGCGATTGAGATCGGATGGAAAACTATTGTGTAACATTCAACCAGTTAGGCTGAGCAATTGCTTCTTCCAATTGACAACTCCTTTGAAGGCAAGTACCCATTCTCCATCTTTTTCCATGAATAAAAAAGGTGGTGCAACGGGAGGTGGCATTGACATTATGGCCAGGATTAAGCATTCGGCCGCAGACACGAGATTAGCTATAATCGAACTTAAAGATGACAACAATAACTCGGAGCCGCAAAAAGATGTAATGATTCAGGCGCTGTCTTATGCAACTTTTATTGCCCACTTGCTTAGAAGTAAGTCAGGGCGTAAATGGTGGAATCTGTTCAAATTTAGCGGCCCTGTTCCCAATGTGTTAAACCTTGATGTGGTTTCGTTAATGCCAAAGGGGAAGTCTGAAGAAGGATGTCTTGCACCAATCATTATTGAAGATTTGGGCGTGAGCCTGACACCTTACACGCTTTATTACGAATTAAATGATAAGGGGCAGATCACTGGTTTTTCAGGCACACTTCTAAATGAAATAATGTAACATCGTTATCCATGAAAATTACCCTTCATCGCCCCAACCAGATTGGTGGCTGCATTACAGAAATAGAGTCCTCCAAGGGGACCAAGATCTTTATAGACCTGGGACACAATCTGCCCCGGGGCGACGAGGAAGCACCGGATGAGTATGCTTCTATAGAAGCTATCGCAGAACTGACAAAGGGCGCAAAAGCGTTTTTCTACACCCATATTCACGGAGATCATATTGAGTTATTCAAATACGTCCCTGAAGGCATCGACCAGTATGTAGGACCGCTTGCGCACAAGCTTATGGTGGCCAAGTACAAGCACATGACATATGCTGACGACCTGAAAGAGAACAGCCTTTTGTGCCTAAAGAAACTGGAGCCATTCAAGAAGTATCACAAAGGCTGGAATATCACCATTGACGACATAATTGTAACGCCTTTTCAGGTAAGTCATTCGGCGTCAGATTCATATATGATCAGGATCAAGTGTGACGGAAAGACTGTCTTGCATACAGGAGACTTCCGCGGCCACGGCTATATGGGCGAAGGCATCTACAAAGTTATTGATAAGTTCCATATTGCTGGTCACGTTGATGTACTTATCACCGAGGGCACAAACATAGATAGCAAAGGGAAGTCAATGCGCCATGAGAAAGAGCTAAAAAAGGAATTCATGGACTTGTTCCACAAGTACAAGAACACATTCATTATCTGCTCTTCTACCGATGCGGATCGACTGGAGTCCATTTATGGCGCTGATAGGGACGGTGCGAAAAGACCTTTTATTGTAGATTCCTATCAGAAAGAACTTCTGCAACTTATATCGGAGCATGCTGAAGAAGGGAGGCAGCTCTACCATTTTGGCCGTCAAAAAATATACAGCTACAATCCTGAGAACTGGAAGATGGATTATATGATGAAGAAATATGGCTTCGTAATGCTTATCCGTAACAGTCCCAAGTTCCAGGAGTATCTTGACAAAATCTTGGAGTTCTGTAAGCCAGAAGAGACTTGTCTGGTCTATTCCATGTTTCACGGATACATTGACAATAGCGAAGGCAACACGGCATTCAACCCTTCGACATTCCGTTTTGTAGAGCAGTTCCGGGAAAGAGGATGCGTCGTTGAAGAAAGGGAGCATACATCCGGACACGCATCTAAGCAAGATTTAATCAGACTCTGTCAGCAAGTCAATCCGGAAATCATTGTCCCTATTCATAAAGACGAGAATGCCGACATCAAGAGTATTCTGCCGAATGAATTAAAGAGTAAGGTCTGCGAGTATCGTTACGGGAAAGATGGGATAGAGATCGTGTTTGACCCTCAGCAGAAATACCACGCTTCCTGCTGGTGTGAAGCCGTTGGAGCAACATCGAAAGGGTATTACCTATATGGTGAAGCAGAGACAAAATAGCTTTGTCTATTGAAAATGACTAAACTTGTTTTCCTTGACATAGACGGTGTACTGGACACCTACAAATCCCGCTATCAGCTTGATTCGGAACTGATGGCGCATCTGGGTACTCTTCTGGAGAAAACAGGCGCCAGCATAGTTATTTCATCATCTTGGCGTACTCAGGATGTGCCCGGCACAGTTGAATTTATGACCGATCCGGACAATCCAAGCGTTGGTGGGCATCCCTTCCCTTTCACCGACAAGATTGTTGGCGTGACTCCCATCCTGTTCTCTGTCATTGACGGTGATATTGACCGTCCTGCAACTCGAGGAGAAGAAATCGCGGCATACCTGAAAGCTCATCCCTGCGACAACTATGTCATCCTGGATGATTGCGATGAAATGCTTCGCGACCAATGGCCGCATCTGGTTCTTGTCAATGACGAGGTGGGATTAACAGCGGCCGATGTAGAGAAGGCAGTTGGAATCTTGAATCAGACACAGGACAAATGACCCAATACATCGCAGACGAAGCCCACTTCAAGGAAGTGATTGCCCGGGTGCCCAAAGTGAAGCGCTCGCTTTGGATAGGTACGGCCGATATCAAGGACCTCTATGTGGAGGAACGGCCGTTCCTGGGCCTTCTGGCAGAACTTGTCAAGAAACGCAGAGAGGTGCGTTTGATTCACGCGAAAGAGCCGGGGCCGAACTTTCAGGCAGATTTTGACCGCTACCCGATTCTCTTTAACGGGATGGAGCGCGCATTGTGTCCACGCGTCCACTTCAAGATACTCATCTTTGATTTTCAAACAGCCTATATCGGCTCTGCCAATCTCACGGGAGCCGGCATCGGCATGAAGGGTTCAAACAGAAGGAACTTTGAGGCTGGTATCTTGACGGATGATCCGGTTCTGGTGGAAGCGGCCATCAACCAGTTCGATTCTGTCTGGGCCGGATTCAAGTGCAAGAATTGCGGCCGCAAAGAGTACTGCGGCGATCCCATCTTTAAAGCGCTATAAGAATTTCACCTATACCTCCTGACGGGCGACGCTTCGAGCGTGGGGGCGAAGGAACGGCGCAGTCCCGGAACCGTTTGGCCTAGGGTTTCGCCCAAACGGTGCAAGAGGCGCAGCGTTCTAGGGGGCTGTAGGGCATGTCAGCGTGCACGGCAGCCCAATATCGGCCACCCGTGCAGGACGACCCGCGATATGGGCTGCTGTAGGGCGTATTAGCGTGCACGGTTTTGGCGAGAAGGGGGCAACCCCACGGTCAGAGCGAAGCCGGCGGAAAAGAAATGAGGCCACCCGGAAGGGCGGCCTCGTTCGTATCAGTCAAGCGCGGGAACGCGCGGCGAGACTATTTGTCGGCGGTGACTTTCTCGAGCCACTTGACCATGCCAAGCATGATGGACATAGAGACAAGGCAGATGGCGAGGAAGATACCCCAGCACTTCCAGATCGGCATGGCGTTGTACCAGATCGGACCCAGGAAGATGAAGAGGTTACCGATAGCGGTAGCGGCGAGCCAGAGGCCCTGGCAGAGACCAAGCATGCTCTTCGGAGCCACCTTCGAGACGAAGGAGAGGCCGAGCGGCGAGATGAACAATTCGGCGACCGTCAGGAAGAAGTAGGTCACGATCATCACCCACGGCGCAGCCTTGGCGAGGCCGGCCTGAGCCATGGCGACAGCGTCCATTGCGCGGAACTCGGTGCCCGAAGGATACTTGCTGATGATGGAGAAGACCATCAGGAAGAGGTAAGCGCAGCCTGCGATACCCATACCGATGGCAATCTTGCGCGGCGTGGAGACCGGACGGCCCTTGCGTGCCAGCGCACCGAATACCAGCATGATGATCGGGGTGAGGATGATCACGAAGAGCGGGTTCATAGCCTGCCAGATCTCAGCGGGGAGTGCCTTGGTCTCGACGAAGTCGCGTGCGAAGACCGAGAGGGACTGACCGTTCTGGTGGAAGGAGAGCCAGAAGAAGACGGCGATGCCGAGCACTGCGAAGAGCGCTGCCATACGCTGCTTGATCTCCTTGGCCATGGCCTTCTTCTCTTCTGCGGTGTATTCCACGCTCTGGACAGCGGTCTTCTTGCCCGGCTGCGGGAACTTCTTCTTGGTGCAGAAGAAGATGATCAGCGAGGTAAGCATCGCCACTGCGGAGATGATGAAGGAATAGTGGACACCGGTGTTGAAGACGTCGATATAGTCCGAGCAGAACTGGGTGGTGTTGTCGAGAACGGCGGGATCCAGGACGGACTGAGCGGCCGTTTCGGTGAACTTCTGTGCGTTGAGCGCCGCGTCACCGTTAAGATACTGGTGGCAGAGGGCCGACATGTCAGCGTTATAGACGAAGTTGTGGACATTGAGCCACCACTTGCGGAGCATCGGGGCCACGAACGGAGCGATCACGCCGCCGATGTTGATGAAGACGTAGAAGATCTGGAAACCGGAGTCGCGTTTGTCCTTGGCTTCCTTGAGGGCCTCGGGGCCCTTCTTGGCAGCTTCTGCCTCGAAATCGTCGTAGAGTTTGCCGACGAGTGCCTGGAGGTTGCCCTTGAAGAGGCCGTTACCGAAGGCGATGCAGAGCAGGGCGACGCAGGTGAAGATCAGGATGCCCCACCAACCGGTGCTGCCGTCTGCGATCAGACCGTCAGCCGATTTGCTGAAGAGCGGAATCGAGAGGGCCACATAACCGAGGGCCATGATAATCAGACCGGTCTGGATGGTGCGATTGTAGTTCTGCGTGCGGTCAGCAATCCGGCCGCCGATCAGGGCGAGGATGTAGATGCCGAAGTAGAAGACCGAGTAGATCAGGCCGGCCGTACCGTCGGAAAGACCGAATTTGGAGACGAGGAACAGCAGGAGCACTGCATTCATGATGTAGTAGCCGAAACGCTCGCCCATGTTGCTGAGTGCAGCTGCAATCAGGCCCTTCGGGTGTTCTTTCTTTGCTTTCCGGAGATAGAATACGAGGAACGGGACCACCACGACGAGGATGCCGATCAGGATGACCAGCGTGCGGTTGGTCTGCCACAGGTTGCTAAGACTTAAAAAATGCATAAAAAGTACTATGAATGGTTAATAATTGATTTCAGTACAACTGACAAAGATAGGAAAAAAATCGGATTCGGCACCTCTTTTGCAAAGAACGGGAAGAATTGCTATATTCGCTTTTTGTAATCACCAACCGCAGAACATGAAAAGATTTTTTGCTTTTGTCCTTCTTTCGGCCTTCGCCCTGACCGGCGCCCGCGCCCAGGAGAGCGTCACCTATTCGCTTCCGCAGACGACGGTCCACCTGAAGGTCACCGCCGAGAAGGAATCCTTCATAGCCGGCCCGTATGCCCGCTTTGCCCAGAAGTACCTGGGTGCTGCCGCGCGCACGGCCGATGCCACCACCTACCGCCTGCGCTCCGTGGAACTCACGCCCCTGACGGAGGTCAACCCATCGGAGAGTTACACGCTGGAAGCAGGCCGTCTTGCGGACGGCGGATCCACGCTCCTCGCCTTCAGCGCCCAGGGGCTCGTCTCGCTGGGCGGCGGTCAGAGAACTACAGGCATTGCCTGGCGTTTTCCGGCTCCGGCCACCCAGGGTGCTTTCAATGAGAAAGACCTCGGCGAGAACCTCACCAGCGCCACCGCGACGCTTTACAAGAGCGTGGTGGAAGGAGGCGCCTTCAGCCGCGTAGCGGTGCAGCAGAGCGAAGTGGTGGAGAAATCGCTGGAAAACAAGGCCGCTGAGGCCGCCCAGCGCATCTTTGACCTGCGTCGCTCCCGGGTCCAGATTATCACCGGCGACACCGACGCCACCTACAGCGGCGAGGCGATGGGCGCCGCCATCGCGGAGATTACCCGCATCGAGCAGGAGTACCTCAGCCTCTTCTACGGCCTGAGCGAAACCTCCGAGCAGACCATGCACTTCGATGTCATCCCCGAGAAGGCGCGCGAAGCCCAGATGTACGTGGCTTTCCGCCTCTCCGATACCGACGGCCTGCTGCCGAGCACCGATATTGCCGGCCGGCCCATCGTGCTGGAATTTATCGTTGAGAACCGGCTGGAAGAGCCCGCACCAGCCTCCGCTGAAGAAACGGGAAAGAAAAAGAGCGCTCAGCCGGCCGAACTGCTGCACTACCGCGTGCCCGCCACGGCGACCGTACGCCTGCTTGACGCCGAACAGCTGCTGCTCCAGAGCCGCATCCCCGTTTACCAGCTGGGTACCGAGTGCACCTATCCCCTCCCCCTGAAAAAGAAATAATCTTTAATACCTTATAATACTATGACGATTCACGATCTCACCCCCAAATGCGTATGGAAGAACTTCTATGCGCTCACGCAAATACCCCGTCCGTCCAAGCACGAGGAGAAGGCCGTCGCCTTTCTGCTCAAGTTCGGCAAGGACCTCGGTCTGGAGACCTTCCGCGATGAAATCGGCAACGTGATCATCCGCAAGCCGGCCACCAAGGGCATGGAGAACCGCAAGGGCATCATCCTGCAGGCCCACATGGACATGGTTCCCCAGAAAAACAACGACAAGGTCCACGACTTCACCAAGGATCCGATCGAAACCCGCGTCGTCCACAAGGAAGACGGCGACTGGCTCTATGCCAACGGCACGACCCTCGGCGCCGACGACGGCCTGGGTGTCGCTGCAGCCATGGCCGTGCTCGAGTCCAAGGACCTCGCACACGGACCCATCGAGGCCCTCTTCACGATTGACGAAGAGACCGGCATGACGGGCGCCAACGCCCTCAAACCGGGCCTGCTCAAGGGGGATATCCTCATCAACCTCGACTCCGAGACCGAGGGCGAGCTCTACGTGGGCTGCGCCGGCGGTCTGGACTGCAACGCTGTCTTCACCTACAAGGATGAACCGCTCCCGAAGGGCTACAAGGTCTTCGCTGTCAACGTGAAAGGCCTGCGCGGCGGACACTCCGGCATGGAAATCAACGAGGGCCGCGGCAACGCCAACAAGGTGATGGCCCGCGTGCTGCTCCCGCTCCTGCGCGACATGGACTGCAAGCTTTCCTCGATTGAGGGCGGCAACCTGCGCAACGCCATCCCGCGTGAGGCGATCGCCATCGTCGCCGTTCCCGCCGACACGGTGGACGACTTCAAGAAGGTGGTCGAGGAGACCGACGCCGTGGTCCGCAAGGAGATCGGCCTGATCGATCCGGACGTCAAGATTTTCTGCGAACCGGCCAAGGCGAAGACCGTCATGGCAGGCCGCACCGCACTCAAACTCGTCAAGGCCATCTACGCCTGCCCGAACGCAGTGGACCGTATGAGCCTAGCCGTCAAGGACCTCGTGGAGAGTTCCAACAACTTGGCCATTGTCAAGTCCGAGGATGGCAAGATTCGCATCCGCTGCCTGATGCGCAGCTCCACCGACAGCATCAAGTACGACCTGGCCGAGACCTTCCGTGCCGTCTTCGAACTGGCCGGCGCCAAGGTCTCCTTCGCTGGCGGTTACTCCGGCTGGAGCCCGAACATGCAGTCCCCGATCCTCAAGACGATGGTCGCCAAATACAAAGAGCTCTACGGAGTGGAACCGGCTGTCATGGCCATCCATGCCGGCCTCGAGTGCGGCATCATGGGCGGCATCTATCCCAACTGGGATATGATCTCCTGCGGCCCGACCCTCAAGTCGCCTCACTCCCCGGACGAGCGCTGCTACATCCCGTCCGTCGAGAAGTGGTGGAACTTCCTCAAGGCTGTTTTGGCCGATGCACCGCGCAAATAATTTGCAGATTGACGAATAATCACTATCTTTGCAGCCCTTTCGGAAAACCGGAAGGGCTTTATTAATCAACTATTCAAACCATTATGTTAAAACAGTACGAAACCGTTTTCATTGCAACTCCCGTTTTGTCTGATGCCCAGATGAAGGAAGCGGTTGCCAAGTACGCATCGATGATCACCGCTGAAGGTGGCGAGATCGTACACCAGGAGGATTGGGGCTTGAAAAAGCTGGCTTACCCGATCCAGAAAAAAACCACCGGATTCTATCACCTGATTGAATTCAAGGCTAATCCGGATTTCATCAACACGCTTGAAATCCAGTTCAAACGCGATGAGCGCATCATCCGTTTCCAGACCGTAGCGATGGACAAGCACGCCATTGCATACGCTGAGCGTCGCCGTGCTAAGATGAATGAACCCAAGGCCGCTGCAGAGGCAGCTCCCGTTAACGAATAAGGAGATCCAATCATGGCACAGGATGATATCCGTTTCCTCAATCCGCCGACCGTGGATGTGAAGAGAAAGAAATACTGCCGTTTCAAGAAGGCAGGCATCAAATATGTGGATTACAAGGACGCTGAGTTCCTCAAGAAGTTCCTCAACGAGCAGGGTAAGATTCTTCCCCGCCGCATCACCGGTACTTCCCTGAAGTTCCAGCGCAAAGTGGCGCAGGCTGTCAAGCGTGCTCGTCACCTCGCCCTTCTCCCGTACGTTACCGATCTTTTGAAATAAGGAGGAAGCATTATGGAAGTTATTCTCAAACAGGATGTCCGTAACCTCGGTTACAAAGACGATATCGTAACGGTCAAGAACGGTTACGGTGCAAACTACCTGATTCCGCAGGGCTTCGCCATCATGGCTACCCCCACCGCGAAGAAGATCCACGCAGAGAACATGCGTCAGCGCGCTCAGAAGGAGCAGAAAATCGTCGACGACGCAAAGGCACTGGCTGCAAAGCTCGAAGGCGCTACCGTCAAGGTTGCTGCCAAGGTGAGCTCCAACGGCAAGGTCTTCGGTTCCGTCAGCAACATTCAGGTTGCTGAGGCTCTCGCTGCCCAGGGCATCGAGGTGGACCGCAAGAACGTCACCCTCGTGGGTGCCGACACCATCAAGGAGGTCGGTTCCTACAGCGCAGAGGTGAAGTGCTACCGCGACATCAAGGCTACGGTTGCCGTAGAGGTTGTCGCCGCTGAAGAGGAATAATTCTCTCCCGCGCGTAATCCTGACAGGCCGTCCCACCGGGCGGCCTGTTTTTTTGTGTCGTTATTCTTTCTATCTTTGCAGAGATGGATGTCGCAGTCGTCATATTGAACTGGAACGGCAAGGCGATGCTGGAGCGCTACCTGCCCGGCGTCGTGGAGAGCGCCGCCGCCTTCGGAGGCGGCGACAGCGGACATGCCGCTTTCGTTGTCGTGGCCGACAACGGTTCCACCGACGGCTCCCAGGCCTGGATGGAGGCGCACTATCCTCAGGTCCGCCTGCTGGAATTCGACCAGAACTACGGCTTTACCGGCGGCTACAACCGGGCGCTGCAGGAGATTGAGGCGGACTATTACGTGCTGCTCAATTCCGATGTCGATACCCCTAAGGGATGGCTCGATCCCCTCTTTGATTTTATGGAGGAGCATCCGGAAGCCGGCATCTGCCAGCCCAAACTCTGCGCGGAGGCCGACCACGGACGTTTCGAGTACGCCGGTGCGGCGGGCGGCTTTATCGACCGCTACGGCTATCCCTTCTGCCGGGGCCGCATCCTCTCGATGATCGAGCACGACACCGGCCAGTACGACGAACCGATGGAGGTCTTCTGGGCCAGCGGCGCCTGCATGATGATCCGCTCCGGCCTCTACCACCACCTGGGTGGCCTGGACGAGGCGTTCTTTGCCCACATGGAGGAGATTGACCTCTGCTGGCGGGCGCACTTGCTCGGGTATCAGGTCTGGTGCATTCCCGCTTCGACCGTCTATCACGTGGGCGGCGGCACCCTTCCCAACGACTCCCCGCGGAAACTCTACTTCAATTACCGCAACAACCTGCTGATGCTCTGGAAGAACCTGCCTTCAGACAACCGCGGACGCATCCGCACGCGGATGTGGCTGGATCGCGCATCGGCCGCCATCTACCTGCTGACCGGCCGTTGGAAAAGCCTCGCAGCGGTCCGCCGCGCCCACCGGGATTTCCGGAAGATGCGGGATGAACTCGAGGTAAGCCCGTTCGAGGAAGGACGTGAATTCGAAGGATACTACCCGCGCAGTATCGTCCTCGACTTCTTCCGCTCCCGCAAGCGGCTGAAATTCTCCGACTTGGATTTTTAAAGAACCTCGGGAAGCTTCTCGAGATGGATGCCGTGCGACCCTTTGATCAGGATCGTGCGTCCGCTGAGCGGCTGAGTTTCCAGGAAGGAGCGCAGCTCAGCTGAAGAGGCGAAACACTGAATCCCTTTGGCCTTGGCGCAGCGCACCTTGGCTGCCGCCGCGGTAAACTCGCCGCCCACCAGGAAAATCGAATTCGAAAGGGCCATGGCCTTGGCCAGCGCCGCCGAATGCTCGGTGGCCGACTCTCCGCCCAGTTCGAGCATATCTCCCAGAATCAGGGTTTTCCCTTCAAAAGCGGTGCGGGCAAAATTGTCAAGTGCCACCCCCATGCTGGTGGGATTGGCGTTGTAGGTATCCACAATCAATGTATTGTGCGCCGTGCGAACCATCTGCGAACGGTCGTTGGCCGGGCGGTAGGCCGCGATGGCGGCGACGGCATCCGCCTCCGGCACCCCGAAATGCGCTCCTACGCAGAGCGCAGCCAGGGCGTTGTCCGCATTGTAAGCCCCTACCAGGAGCGTTTCCACCGTTACGCCGTCCGGAAGGCGGAAGCGCAGGAAAGGATGCTCCGCCGTGACCTCCAGCACCGTAACCCCCTGCTTCTGCACGCCATAGGCTTCATGGATCAGCCCGCCGCGCGCGGCAATCATCTCGCACAGATGGGGATTGTCGGCATTGTAGAAGGCCAGACC
>JAEEGL011571744.1_pt1 | contig 11351 bp, 8 predicted proteins | sample 9134231 | NCBI WGS metagenome assembly JAEEGL01 (sample SAMN16246548, study PRJNA631951) | gut metagenome | biome: gut microbiome; feature: rumen; material: fiber-attached | host: Bos | place: Iran: Karaj | collected 2018-10
CTCAGGCGAGAACACCCAGATGGCATCAGCAGCTTTCACTGTAGCACGCAGACGACCTACAGCTTCTGGCTCAGGGAACGCGATGTCTTGATTGATGAGTGGCACATCAGAATAGTCCAGATAAGTCACTTCGGCCTGATTACCGATCATCTTCTCCGCTTCCAGCGCCAACTGTCTGTTGAAGGACTCTTTCCTCAACGACCCAATGATAAAAAGGATTTTCTTCATAACTTCGCGATTTTATTCCACTGCAAATATAGGTAATTATTTCATGACCTCCAAACTTTTTTTGAAAAAATGTCGTAATGAAGTATCTTGGTCCACCAATTAAGTGTGTAAAATATCTTCGTTCCTATTCAAAATTTTAGTAAAACGTGGTATTAATAGAAAAAATTGCGAGCATTAATCCTTGCAATTTTTACATTTAATGCTAGCAATTGTTCTCTTTAATGGACCATTCTTCTATGAGAAAGAGAAGGATTCGAAATATAAGGATATTTGTTTATATTAGACTATTGTCGCCTTGAGAATCTCGATGGGATGGTTTTCGTTGAGGATAATCTTGGTTGGTGGTTCTTGTTTCAGACCGAGTTCTTCACAGGCTTCGTTCCACATCTGATGGCTATCAGTCTTCACAAGAGGTGCCTTGACGCTATTCATCACTATACAGCCGTTATTCGACAAGACTGTTTTTACTTTTGCCATGATTTCCATCAGGTGACCTCCGTGACCTCCGATAAATACGGCATCTGGACGAGGTAATGCAGAGAGATCCGTTTCGAGGAAATCGCCGATATGAATGTCGATGCCAGGAGCACCAAAACGACGGGCGTTTTCTTGGATGATCGCCTCGCACTCAGGACGGATTTCGAAAGCACAGACTTGCAGATGAGGAAACTGCAAACGTGCTTCGATTGAGACGCTGCCTGTACAGAATCCGATGTCCCAGAAGACATTCTTCTTGCGTAATTCGAGGGCTTGCAGTGTCAGCAGGCGGATGGGCATCTTAGTGATCATCTTCTCTCGTCCGTCGAGTAGGGTGAAGTCGGCATCAGGGATGCCGAAAGGTCGGGTTGGCATCTCGCCCTGCTGTTCGATAATCAGACAGTTCGGATGGGAGAACTCGCGTTGGCTCGCCTCCTCAAGACTCAGGGTTGTCACATGCTCAAGCGAGGGATTCCCAAGATGTTCACCCACATGCATCTGATAGCTGGTGTAACCATAGTCTATCATGCGCTGGGCTATCGTTGCAGGGGTGTGCTCCTTATCCGTCAGGATGCCGATTTTTACAGTCCGTTCTATCAGTGCTTTGTCGAATTCTGGCCAAGGGCGACCTGTCAGTGAGACAATGCGCATATCGTGGTAAGGTATCACCAAGCGATGGGCCAACAGCTGTAGGGAGTTGAAGGTGGGGTAGAGTAGGATCTCTGCCTCAGGCATCTTCCGTTGGATGGTGTTGGCAAAGCCGAAGAAGAGTGGATCACCGCTGGCGAAGACGATGATGTCAGAGGTGAGCGACTGGTACTGCATGAAGACAGCATCGAGTGGCGTCGTGATGTCGATCCATTGGGCATCTGCAGGCAACAGTGAGGCAACGATCTCATGATGGCGCTTACCACCAGAAAAGATCTTACCCTGCTTGATAATTGCCAGCACCTCAGACGAAAAACTCGGCTCTGGCGCATCACTGATTCCTATGACAATAAATTTCATAAGTCACGACCAGGTTTTAGTTGGGCTGCATCATCGAAGGTCAGGATGGCATTACAAAGTGTAGCAGCCAGATTAGAACCTCCCTTGCGTCCTTCTACGATCATCTTGGGAATATCGCGGAAGGTCTTTACCATATATTTCGACTCGCGTACATGCACAAACCCCACTGGAGCAGCGATGATACCAGCAGGATGAGCCTTGCCCTTGCGTATCAGGTCGCAGAGTTCCATCAGTGCTGTGGGTGCATTGCCAAAGGCAAAGAGTGCATCAGGGTGCTCCTCTACAGCTAGACGAATGCCTGCCTGCGTACGCGTTATGCCTTGTGACTCAGCCATATCGGCTACTCGCGGATCGCTCAGGTAGCATTTCGCCTCGATACCTAAACGCTGAAGGGCTCCCTTGCGGATACCACTTGTCACCATTGTCACATCTGTCACGATGGTTTTCAGCGTTCCGTCCTTCACCTTATTATATAAGGTCTCCACAGCCTTGGAATCCGTATAGAGGATCTGCTCCATATCGAAGTCTGCGGTGGTGTGGATGGCATGAAGCAATGCCCATTTGTGGTCGAGTGGGTAGTCTTTCTTTAATTCGCCAGAAATGGTGCGGAACGATTCTATCATGATGTTCTGACCAATCTTCTCGCCCTCAGTTGCAGCCTCACGATAATAGCCGCGAGGGGTGATGAATTTGCCATCAGAGAGATACGACTGCGAGTTGCCGATAATCACCACTGTAAACATATCCACATCCTCAGGGTCAAAAGTCCCTAAGGTGGTTACTTTAACTTCCTGTTCCTCACGTCCTGCCTGACGCACATAGCCTACGGGTGTGTCAGCAGAACGCTCCTGAAGGAACAACTCCTGCAAACGGTATAGCTGCCAATAGCGTCCGTGGGATTTGGGATTATAGACAGCAGTCACGAAGTCGCCAGTTGCCGCAGCCTTGATACGTCGCTCTATCACCTCCCAGGGCGTCATCAGATCGGAGAGCGAGATGATGCAAACATCATGTCCGATGGGTGCGCCTAAGAGTGAGGCAGCTTTCTGGAAAGCCGAGATGCCAGGCAGTGTCTCCAGATCCACCTGTGAGCCCCGTTCGCGCAGCATCTCATAGACTAATGGTGCCATGCCGTATAATCCTGCATCGCCAGAGGAGATCACCACTACCGTCTTGCCTGTCTCTGCTAAGAGGAAAGCCTGTTCGGCCCGCTCGCGCTCCTTCTTCATACCAGTGTCTATACATTGGCACCCCTCCTTGACGTAAGGTTCAATAAACTGGAAGTAATACTTATACCCCACAATCGCATCAGCCTGTTGCACTGCTTGGAGTACAGCGGGTGTGATGTCCTCTTTGCTACCAGGACCTATGCCTGCAATGATGATTTTTCCCATATCAGTTGCAAAGTTACGAAAAATATAGTATAAAGGCTCGCATCCCTGCGAACCTTTATACTAACATAACAAACAATAACCGAAAATAACTAAAAACCTAACCAAAATGAATGTATGAATCTTCTTTTGTTGATGCAAAGATACAACGATTCTAGGCCGATTCCAAGAAATCAGTCGGATTATTGTCTGACTTGTTGCGACAGAATCATCAATTTGCGACAAAGTAGGGTCATAAGCCTTTTTCGTGTCGCAAAAAGCATAGATTGGCACAGAATACTGTGTTGTTTTTCAGAGTTTTACGCTTGAGATATCGACAAGTCCATTGACGATGGCGTAGATGGTGAGACCAGCAGGGGAATGAATCTGCAGCTTGCGTGCGATGTTGCGCCGATGGGTGATGACTGTGTTGACAGAGATGTACAGATGATCGGCAATCTCCTTATTAGACATACCTTGAACTAAGGCGATGATGACATCCTTCTCACGATCTGACAGAGCATCGGAGTTCTGGTCAGTTCTGCTCTTGTAAACGATATTGTTGATGTTTTTCGTGATGCTATTGTCTTTTGTTGCCTGTTCCAATCGTCGGATAGCTGGTACGAAGATGCAGTCTTCCACCTGGGCATGCTGCTTGAGCCAAGCCTCATTGTCGTAGATGTCATGCAGGGTTGCCGTCAGCTGATTGTTGTGCAGTCCGTCTTGTGGCAGATACTTAATAATGAGGAGTTTCAGCTCGCGCAGTTTCTTATCCGTTGCCCCATGATGTTTTGAGAAGGTCATCACATTGTAGTCGTTGGCAGGATTCCCTTCCAACAGGGAGTTGACATAGGGGAAGAGGGTCTTCTGCTCATACATCATGTGTCGGCGAATCTCGTGGGCATATTCATCATAGAAACGCATGATGAGGCGTGCCAGCGAATCGTCTTCGTTCAGCGATTCCACCAGTTCCCTGCGGATGAAGGGTAGTTGAAAATCAAGGAAATAGGCATGAGAGGCATCCAGATAGTGCATGAGTGTAGGCACGCTGATCTGATCGTCGGACTCAAACTCTCCGTATCCGTTGATGGTGAAGTTCACCACCGCTAGAAAAGTATAGGTATCAACATGATTATCCTCACATGTCTCTTGTACAGTCTTGTCGCCAAAGCCTAGGCTGATGCCAAAGCTTCCTAACATTTGTAAGAGGTCGTAATTGTCGCGAATCAGCGAGATCATCTTATCATCAGCCTCATATAATTTCTGATTTTTCATCTTTCAACTACCAATTAATGATTATCGAGTGCAAAGGTAGGCATTTTTTTAGACTTGTACAATAGCAATAAATGAGTATTTTCATCAAGAAAAAACTCCAAAAGTCCTGTTTTAGGGCGATTTCATCATTTTTGGGTATTGCATTTTTGGGAGGGTCTGTCTAATTTTGCAGCCGATTTTAATGATTTGAATGTGAGATAAAGATGAAAAAGCTATTAGGTTTGCTTGTATTAAGCACAATGATTGTTACTACTGCAAAGGCTGCTGAGCCTGACACAATTGGTTACGACAAATTCCGTTTTGGAGGTTATGGCGAGATGGTAGCCCAGTTTAAGGATTATGGTATTAACCGCTTTTACGGGCATCAGGAAGGTAATGCCAAACAGAGTCATAACAAGATATCCATTCCCCGTTTTGTGTTGGCTTTCGACTATAAGTTTACGCCGAAATGGATCCTTGGTGCTGAGATAGAGTTTGAATATGGAGGCACAGGTGTTTCTTACGAACTGGAGAACACAGAGAATGGCGAATATGAGACAGAGGTAGAAAAGGGTGGGGAGGTCGCTCTGGAGCAGTTTCATATCACCCGAATGATCATACCTGAGTTTAATATCCGTGCTGGTCATCTGATTGTGCCTGTGGGACTTACGAATGAGCATCACGAACCCATCAACTTCTTTGGAACCACCCGTCCGGAGGGTGAGATGACAATCAGTCCCTGTACCTGGCATGAGACGGGTATCGAGTTCCTGGGTAAGTTCGGCAAGGGTTATACAACCTTCGATTATGAGGCAATGATTGTGACAGGTCTGAATGCCAACGGCTTTGATCGTAACAACTGGGTCAGAAAAGGTAAGCAAGGCTTGTTTGAGGGAGACAACTTCACCAGTCCTGCCTATGTGGCCCGCCTGAATTATACGGGTGTTCCTGGCTTGCGAGTAGGTGGCTCGATTTATTATTGTCCCAATACGGGTGCCAATTCTGACAAGCTCATTACTTATGATGAGATAGGTAAGATTCCTGTGACCATCTATTCATTGGATGCCCAATATTCTGACAGGTATGTGACGGCACGAGCTAATTATCTTTCTGGTAACATCGCCCATGCAGATCAGGTGGGTGCGAAGAACGGTAAACTCTCCAATAAGTCGGGCTATAGTCGCCTGACACCTATTGCCAAACGTGCTGTCTCATATAATGCTGAGGTAGGTGTGAATCTGAGAAGTGTCTTTGGTGGTGACAAGCGTTTCCCTGTGATCTATCCTTTTGTCCAGTATGAATACTATAACCCTCAGGAGAAGGGTGAAGGTATGGATGTGATGGATGCCCGTTGCCAGGTGAGCAAATGGAACTTCGGCCTGAACTGGAGGGCACTGCCAAACCTGGTGGTGAAAGCTGACTATACAACGCGCCAGATTGGTACGAACAAGGTGTTTGGGAAAGGTCCGTACAACAGCGAGAACGAGTTTGGTATCGGCGTCGCCTATATCGGTTGGTTCTTCAAGAAGTAAATACACATTATTAATAATAAAAACAGAGAAGAGAATGAAAAAAAGTATTTTTGTGATGGGTCTCACCATGATGGGACTCATGGGTTTTACCGCTTGCAGTAGCAGTGATGACAAGAAAAGTGACGATCCGCAACCACCAACAGAGGTGACGATTCAGGATTCAGAGTATGATGCCATCGTCAACCAGTATGTTGACAATGTTGTGTTACCGACTTATAGCGACCTGAAGGCAAAGAACAGTGCCCTCTATCAAGCTGTGGTTGACTTTGGTGGTGCACCATCGAATGCTAATTTCAAGGCTATCTGTGATGCATGGTTGGCTGCTCGTGAGCCATGGGAGTCGAGCGAGGCTTTCCTCTTTGGTCCTGTTGCCGACTTAGGTCTTGATCCTAACATGGACTCGTGGCCACTTGACCAGGAAGCCATCGTGAAGATGCTGGAGTCTCAGCAGTGGAACGAAATGGAGTGGACTGGGGATTATGATGAAGACGACGATGCGATTGCCGCAGCCCAGAATGTGCGTGGCTTCCATACGTTGGAGTTCCTTGCTTTCCGTGATGGTCAGGCTCGTACGTTGACAGATCAGGCTACCGATGGTGAGGCTGCTAATGCTGTCTATAATGCTGGTAACGCTACAGCATGGGCACAGTATATGAGAAATACCGCCCAGTTGCTGGTTGACGATGTAACGACTCTTTGCGACGCATGGAACAATGGCTATGCTGCCAAGTTCAAGTCACACAATGGTGGTGATTTCACCAGTGGACTGAGTTGTATCGAACAGCTAATCGACGGTTGTATCGATATCGCAGGTGAGGTGGGACAGGCTAAGATCGGTGATCCCTATGATCTCTATGTTTCTGGCAAGACCACTGAGGCACTTTATGCTGTGGAGTCATGGTACAGCTGGCACTCTCGTGATGACTATACCAACAATATCTACTCTATCCGCAATGCCTACTATGGCTCACGTGACGGAATTGTGAATAACAACTCTCTGTCAAAGCTTGTTGCCAAGTACAATCCAGAGCTTGATGCTGATGTGAAAGCCGCCATTGAGGATGCCGCTGATGCCATCCAGGCTATTCCGCAGCCTTTTAGAAATAATATCAACTCTAAGGAGGCTCAGGCTGCTATGGAGGCTTGTGCTGAGCTGAGTGATATTCTGGAGAAAGAACTGAAGCCCTTCTTGATCAATCATACCAAGTAATTGGTATCTATGAACAAATACTATCTTAAAATATTGCTCCTGACAGCTCTTTTCGTCGTAACGGCTTGCGAAGAAAGTGATCAGCTGGATGTAGAAGACGTGAATATTCCCAGAGGCTATGCTCTCTCTGCTGGAACATCCACGGGATTCTATAACTCCTCTGTTGCTTACGACCAGGCGGCGGCATGGCTGTCAGGAACATACGCTTCAAGGTTTAATGCTGGCGATCGTCTTTACGATAATGTGAAGACCTCGAATGAGAATGGTCATGGTGGTGGTCTGGGCCCTGTGTATGCTGGCTATAGCTGTGGCAGTTGCCATAGAAACGCTGGACGAACAGAGCCTACTTACTGGACCAGCTTTAAGAATGGTGGCAATGATGGCTCTGGTCCTTATGGATTCACAGCCTCACTGATTTATATCACCCGTAAGAATGGCACCTTTTTCCCTGACTATGGTCGAGTGATCCATGATCAGGCAATCTATGGCGTGCATCCAGAAGGTAAGCTGAAGGTGGAGATTGACTCTGCGACCTTCTCTTTTCCTGATGGTGAGAAATATACGCTCTGTGTTCCAAAATGGCATATAACTGAATGGTATGCCGACTCCATCAGTCCAGATGATCTCTTCTGTACAGTCCGTGTGCCACTGCGTCATGTCGGCATGGGACAGATGATGGCACTCGATCCTGATGAGATCGAAGCCCTTGCTATTAAGAGCAACTACCCTGAGTGGGGCATCAGTGGACGCTGTAACTACATCAACGAAAGGGGTAAACGGCAACTCGGCCTGTCAGGTAATAAGGCGCAGCATGCTGATTTGACAGTAGAGCTTGGCTTCTCCAGTGACATGGGTATGACTAATAGCCGTTACCCTGAGGAGATCTGTGAGGGACAGCTACAGATGGAGGAGGGCTCTATGATGGGGCTCTCATATGAGATGCTCGACGTGCCGGCACAGGATATGGAGGATGTGGATCTCTATATGCAAGGTCTTGCCGTCCCAGCAAGAAGAAACATCAACAATGCTGATGTGCAAGCTGGTGAACAACTGTTCTATCAGGCAGGATGTCATCTGTGTCATGTGACGACGCTTCATACAAAGCCTCGTGGCTCCACCCTGTTAATGGGTACGAACCTGCCCTGGCTCGGAAAACAGACCATCCATCCATACTCTGATTATCTGCTTCATGATATGGGGTCTGAGATTATGGGGGTTGGTCTGAATGACAATTTTGTCAGTGGTCTGGCACGTGGTAACGAATGGCGCACGACTCCGCTATGGGGTATCGGCTTGCAGAAGAAGGTAAATGGACATACCTATTTCCTGCATGACGGACGTGCCCGTAACTTCGTGGAGGCTATCATGTGGCATGGTGGCGAAGGAGAGGCCTCCAAAAACAAGTTCAAGAATATGAGTAAGAAGGAGCGTGACCAGCTTGTACAGTTCCTCTGGTCACTATAGTTAAGAATAAAGAGTTAAAATTATGATTACCAAGAAAATATATGCACTCCTGATGGCAAGTTTGGTTTCAGCAAATGCACTTGCTGATGATGATGCCAACCAGTTGAACATGGAAAACGGTGTGATTCCTATTGCTGACGATCGCGGATTTACCCTTCAATCCAATGATGGTAACTTTGTGTTCAAACCCTATCTCTATCTGCAAAGTACCCTCAATTATCGCTATTATGACGATGAGGGACTGGATAAGGCTTACAATCAGGACAATGTGGCTAATTCTGGTTTTGCCATGAACTATGCCATTATCGGTTTCACAGGAAAGGCTTTTGGAAAGATTGACTATAATGTCTGTATCAATGCGGCGGCTTCTGGTGGTAACATACTCCAACAGGCTTGGATTGACTATGCTGCTATGCCAGAGTTGCGCTTCCGTGTAGGTAAGTTTAAGACTCCTTTTACACATGCTTATCTGACAACGCTTGGTGAGACACTCTTTCCCTCATTGCCAACCTCACTCACAGCGCAGGCTATACTGCCTTATTCGCTCAATGCCGTTACGCCAAGCATTGGCACAGGCTTCGACCTGGGTGTGGAGGTACATGGTATGATTGGTGGAAAGTTCGGCTATGAGGTTGGTCTCTGGAATGGTACAGGCTCTGCCCAGAATGGTGCTACCAAAGGTCTGAGTGATGATAACCATCTGCCCTCTCTGCTCTATGCCGGACGTGTGACTTATCAGCCGAAGGGGGCTATGCCCTTGACGCAGGGTAATCCAAAGCTGTTGCATGAGGACAAGATGCTTTTCGGCCTGAGTGCCAACTTCAATAATGAGGCTGAGAGTGAGTCAACGAATGATTTCCGTGCAGGCTTTGAGTTTGCTATGCTTAAGAATCGCTGGTATGTCGGTGCTGAGGCCTATTATATGCACATCGGCTTTACCAAGCGCCAGAAGATTGATGACAGTTTCAATTATTGGGGTGGTTATGCACAGGTAGGTTACTTCGTGCATCCTCAGGTGCAACTTGGTTTGCGCTATGACTTCTATGATCGCAACGGCTCGAGCAAGGATGGTATCCTGAATATGCCTGCCGCCAGCGTGAACTACTTTATTCCGAAGACCAACATCAAGCTCGCTGCCATGTATCAGTATATCGGACGTACAGGTCATAAGACACAGCTTGATCGTGACCTCGACGATCTGGGCATCTGTACTCACATGGCTCAGGTTATGTTACAATATGCCTTCTAATCATCATCTCAATGAAGAATCATGTATTTTTAGCTCTTCTTGGCTTGGAGGTATTCGTACTCGGCGCCTGTGACGATGGAAGGATTTATCCAGAATCCTCGGCATCAGTCGAAGGAAAGACTGTCGTGATGGAAGGGGTACTAGAAGGTTTAGACAACTGGGCAAGTAACTACCGTGTGTCCATTGCGGGCTTTGAGCAAGCTGATGACGAATATGCTAGTGTTTCGAAGGTCATTACGGCCAGCGACATCAAGGATGGAGAGGTATATGTGGAACTCTCTGGCATCAAGCGTGAGATTAAGTTTGTAAGACTCTGTGTACTGGATCGTCTGAGAAGGCATATCGTGACATTTAAGGAGGTTGATATATCTGAAGCAACAGAACCTGTGAAGATGGAGTTGGGAACCATGAATATCAGCATGCATAATGCCATTCAACAGAGTTTCTTTAATACCACCTGTGCCAATTGTCATGGTGCATCAAATCGTGCTGCTGCCGGGCTCTATCTCACTGAGGGAAAGAGCTATCAGGCACTTGTGGAGGTCAACTCCAAGAAAGTGGAAGGCAAGAAACTGGTAGAGACGAACAATGCAGCTAATAGTGTGCTTCACATGGTGCTTAATCAGCAATCAGTAGAAGGAATCTCGATGGATCATCGTGATCTTGTGTCGGAAAAGAGTGAACAGACCATCCTGCCGTTGATTGACAGTTGGATTAATAATGGCGCTAAAGAGAAATAGAATTGTAATAATAAATCAATGAATAGAAGAATAGAATATAAGAACGCATTTGCAGAAATAACCATGTTTGACAATGGAACTGAAGTAAGAGAGTTCCATATCATGATTCATGCCAATTCCTCTCGTTTGCCTTTTATCCAACAACTTGAGGCGGTGATGGAAACTTACAATCAGATTGTCAACGGACCACTACAGGGAGCCAGTGCAGTTTTCAAACGTTATTTCCTCAGTGATGCCGCTAATCAGGCTGAAGATGTTATCGCCAACGATGTGACAGATTGTGCCAAGAGCATCATTGAACAGGCTCCTCTTGACGGCACGAAGATTGCCCTTTGGGTCTATCTGATGACAAATGTACAGACTGGAATAGGTAAAAGCGGACTCTATGAAGTGCGTCATGGCAACTTCCGTCACCTCTGGAATGGCTCTGCCCATAATATGGCAGCAAACTCGGAGTATCAGACACGTCTGCTCTTCAATGAGTATAACATGCAGCTGATTGAAGAAGGCTGCACCCTTGAGGCTAACTGCGTCAGGACATGGTTTTTCGTTAATGATGTTGACCTGAACTATGGTGGGGTCGTACGTGCCCGTAATCAATTCTTCTTCACACAGGGTTTAACAGTGAACACCCATTTTATTGCTTCTACAGGCATAGGAGGACGCCAGCAGGATCCCAATGTGTTGTCCCAGATGGACAACTATGCCATTGCAGGAATTCAGAAGGAGCAGATCCATTATCTCTATGCACCCACACATCTCAATCGTACCAGCGACTATGGCGTGTCCTTCGAACGTGGTACTTATATCGACTATGCC
>JAEEGL012114325.1_pt1 | contig 11351 bp, 11 predicted proteins | sample 9134231 | NCBI WGS metagenome assembly JAEEGL01 (sample SAMN16246548, study PRJNA631951) | gut metagenome | biome: gut microbiome; feature: rumen; material: fiber-attached | host: Bos | place: Iran: Karaj | collected 2018-10
CTTGGCGCCGACCTCGAAAGCGCAGCGGGTACTAGTCGAAGTCTTTTCGAAAATCAGGGCAATGTTCTTGCCTTTGAGGTGGGGCTGCTCAGTGCCGGCATATTTGGCGCGTTTCAGGTCGCGAGCCAGGTCGAGCAGATAGTTGAGTTCCTTGGGACTGAAGTCTAAGATCTTCAGAAAATTGCGGTTTCTTAAATTGTAAGCCATAATAATATAATTTTTGAATTTTAAATTTTGATTTTTTATTCTCTATCGTTTTTTTTTATTTGTTATCCTCTTTCTCGTCTTGTTCTTCAAACACCTTTACATCGCGGTTTTTTCTGTAGTGGCGCAAAAAGAACAGCCACGATATGGCGCATATCACAAGAGTGCCGATGCCAATCATCAGCATCCTGTTGCCTCCCGGCCAGTGCATCAGTAGAAACAGAAGTCCGATAATTGTCACCGCCAAAGCGAAGCCGGTGAGCGTCATTGAGAACTTCCACAATGTTTTTCCCACGTGAAATGGACAAGGAAATATACGGCCTAAAAAAATTGACACTATTGAGAGGATCCCTGCCCCTGCGATAAGCAACGTCTCGCCTGTTTGAACGCCGGAGAGTTTCATAACCGACCCGACGACAGTCAACAGTATACCAAAAGTCGCCAACTTATTCATAAAAGACTTGAACTGCGGCGAGTTTGATATCTTGTCTATCGGAGATTGCTGAGATTCCATATCAGATACTGTTGCTGAACAGACGTCAAGGTCTTTCTTTAAGCGGTTTATTACTTAACGATGCGGGTTCCGCAGTGGGGATTGTTGAGCTGGCCGGCCTCGGTGATGATGCACTCCTTGCCACCGTTTTCGACAAACATAATGGCAGCGCGAACCTTCGGGGCCATCGAGCCTTCGGCAAACTGACCTTCGTCGAGGTACTTCTTGGCCTCGGCGATGGTGATAGTGTCGAGGGCCTGCTCGTTCTCCTTGCGGAAATTGATGTAGACCTTAGGCACATCGGTGAGGATGTAGAACTCGTCGGCACCGATTTCAATAGCGCAGAGGGCGCTGGCAAGGTCCTTGTCGATAACAGCCTCAACGCCCGTCACACGGTCGCTTTCTTCGACAACGGGAATGCCGCCGCCGCCAACGGTGACAACAACGTTGCCCTGCTTGGCCAACTGCTCAACGACCTTGATATTGTTGATACGCACCGGTTTAGGCGATGCCACTACCTTGCGCCAGCCATTGCCTTTGGGGTCTTCCCTATACGTGGCACCCGTCTCGGCAGCTAATGCATCGGCCTGCTCCTTGGTGTAGTATGGTCCGACAGGCTTGGTGGGATTTTTGAACATCGGGTCAAGCTTATTGACAGCCACCTGAGTCACCAGCGTCACAACATTGCGCTGTATATCATTGCGAGCCATAACGTTACGCAGGCCCATCTCAATCATATAGGCTATCGAACCTTGAGTCTCAGCCACGCAGAAATCCATCGGCATAGCCTCTATGCCTTTGGCGCGACCCGCCTCGTGCTGAAGCATAACATTGCCCACCTGCGGACCATTGCCGTGTCCGATAACGACGTTATAGTTGCGTTTTAGGAGGTTGCACAGACTTTCGCAGGTCTGTTCGACATTGTCGAGTTGTTCTTTGTATGTACCTTTCTGGCCGCTGCGAAGCAGGGCGTTACCGCCAAAAGCGACCACTGCAAGTTTCTTCATTTATTGTTTATTTATCTTTTGTTCAATAATTTACACATTTCCCACCGTGAGGTAAGGAAATGCAAATTTACATAAATTTCTGAAACAAAACGTATATTATAAAAAATAATCAGAACGAAATGCCATAAACAAGCATCATTCCAAGAGTACGTTCTTTGTAGCCGAGACAGAATACGGAGTATGGCAAATACATTTTATCGTTGCCTGTCAAGTCACCGCTGCAAACACGATAGTTCAAACCAAGCTGCAGGAAACTATCATTCTTGAAATAGTAACGCAAACCAAGCCTTCCCGTCGCGCAAAAAACAGCTGACGGTATTCCATCCCAGTTGTATTTCATCCAGTCGTTTTCCGCACCAGGCATCAACTGGCCTGTTGCATTAAGATGCCGTTCTCCACGAGTACGTTGCATTAAACCGAGATAATTGCCGACACCCAGTCCACCCGTCAATCCCAGCCTTGGCCTGACAAGCCATTCCATATCAACTCCTGTCTCGGCACCAATTCGCACACTCTTCAACTCGATGGTATATGTACATCCTGCAGGATTATCAGGTATGGAATCAAACTTGGCACGCCAGCCTTGCGAATTGATTTCAGCATACAAGAACGGCCATATCGAGAATCTTTCGCCGTAATCCATACAACCTGTTATGCTGGCACTGACAACAGGCTTAAATGATGGCGCAATGCTACTATGTGCCAGTTTCTTTTCATTGATTGTGTGAGCACCCGACCAGAACTCCGGTACAACAGCCATTGCCGTAACACCTGCGCCGAATGTGATCATCCAGTCGTTGTAACTGCTGGACTGATAGAAATACTGCCTCGGATCGGTGAAATCAGAATAATGTCGTGTCTCGTTCAATGTCTTGTTCTCAACATCTTCAGGAACAAGAGCCTGATTGTCGTCCGTCTCGGGCTGCACGGCACGATGGTCGCTGCCTGCGGAAACAACGGGATTAGACGGAGTTACGGTAGCAGTTGCTTCTTTGCCATCCTGCATTCCCATAGCGGTGTCAGTGTCAGTCATTGCAGCATCGGCAAGGTTGCCGTTGATGGAGGCATCAGTCTTTATTTGTGTGTCATAATCAAAAGACTCAATATGTTGATGATCGCGAGAGTAAAGTCTTTCGTTATTTGAAGCATCATCGTTCTGTGCAAGGAAAGTGTTATCGTTGGATGTCCCGTCCAATGCATCGGGCAGAGTGACAGCATTACTGTCAGCGACCAGAGTTTCCTGCTGTTCACGTTGCGGCAAAACATTTGAATGAGAGTCGCCATTGTCGGATGTTGTCGATGCCGTCAGTGGTCCTTCTTGTCCGCCAAAGTAAAACCACCCTGCAGTGCCAAGCCCGACAAGCAGCAACACTGCAGCAGCGTAGTGCCACACTTTGCGTCGCGGTTTCAGCGGCACGACAGGAACAATTACCGGTGCTCCTTTTCGTTCCTTCCCGTCGTACTGGTCTAGCATCTTCACCAGCTCGTCGGCGGAGGGCAACACCACCTTGTCCATCTCGTCGCTGAAATGTTTGTACAATTCTTTAATGTACCTGTTTCCCTTCGTATTGTAAACCTTTTTACTCATAGCGCACCTCCTTACTCTCTTTCAATATTTTTCTCAGTTTTAATTTGATGCGGGTCAACCGCGTAGCCACAGCACCATAGCCGAGACCTGTCACTTGGGCTATCTCGTCGTTTTTAAAACCTTCCATCCACATAATGAACAAGTCACGCTCTTCGGGTTGCAGCAAAGCCACAGCGTCGTGCAAGTCCTCAAGCATCGGGTCATAGCTGTCGTCGGCCACATCCTCTTTGTCGCACTCTTGCAGCGACATCGTTTCAAGCCGGTGTTTGCGCATATGGTTAAGCATCGTATATCGCGTAACGGAATAAACCCAAGTCGAAGGCTTGCTTTCACGTCTGAAGCTGTCGTAAGATTCCCACATAGCACACACCGCGTCCTGGTAAAGGTCGCACAGCTCGGCACGACAGCTGTTGGTATAGAGAGAACAAATCCTCAATATCAGCCGCTCGTGCTGCTTTATCATCGCAACAAATTCGTCCTGTTTTTCCTTGTGGGTCATCTGTTTCTGTCTGCTACACTCCTTTTTTAGGGGAGGATGAATACAGTCTGTCTTTATTTACATTTGTAACAAAAACACGTTTTTTTTTACAATAGAGGGAAAAAAAAATAAAAAAAGCGCTCAAAGAGAGCGCTTTTTTATTTATCCAAATATTGCCATCAATTAAAGTTTGTCGTTCGAGCCGAGGACGTTGACAATCTTGTGGATGTACATTTTCTTCATACTCTCGCGAGCCGGTTTCAGATACTGACGCGGGTCGAAATGGTCGGGATGCTCGGCAAGGTGCTTGCGGATGGCAGCGGTCATAGCAAGACGGCTGTCGCTGTCGATGTTAATCTTGCAGACAGCGCTCTTGGCAGCCTTGCGCAACTGCTCCTCTGGGATGCCCACAGCAGCCTTCAGGGCACCGCCATTGGCGTTGATGGTGTCGACCTCGTCCTGCGGAACGGAGCTCGAGCCGTGGAGAACAATGGGGAATCCAGGCAGCTTCTTCTCGATGGCCTCGAGCACGTCGAAAGCAAGCGGAGGAGGCAGCAGACGACCGGTCTTCGGGTCAACAGTGCACTGCTCGGGTTTGAATTTGTAGGCACCGTGGCTGGTTCCGATGCTGATAGCCAGCGAATCGCAGCCTGTACGGGTAGCGAAGTCGATGACTTCTTCAGGTTTGGTGTAGTGGCTCACTTCGGAGGCCACTTCATCCTCTACGCCGGCTAGCACACCGAGCTCGCATTCGACGGTGACATCGTACTTGTGGGCATATTCAACCACCTGACGAGATATCTTGATATTCTCTTCATAAGGCAGTGCGCTACCGTCATACATCACGCTGCTGAAGCCCATATCGATACAGCTCTTGCAGGTCTCGAAGCTGTCCCCGTGATCCAGATGAAGCACAATCTGCGGGTTGGGGCAGCCAAGCTCTTTGGCATATTCGACGGCGCCTTCAGCCATATAGCGCAGAAGGGTCGGATTGGCATAGTCGCGAGCGCCCTTGCTCACCTGCAGGATGACCGGCGATTTGGTTTCAACGGCGGCCTGAATGATGGCCTGCATCTGTTCCATATTGTTGAAATTGAATGCCGGGATGGCATAGCCGCCGTCCACGGCTTTTGCGAACATTGCACGGGTGTTCACAAGCCCTATCTTCTTATAGTCTACCATAATGTTAATTGTTAATTTCTAATCTGTTTTGAATTTGCAAAATTACATATATTGTCCGACACGGCAAAATTTTTTTGCCATTTTGTCAAAAAAATGTAATTTTGCAATTCAATTCTATTGAATTCTATCTGTCAATACACGGCAAAACAACACAAGGATAAAATGAAAATAGCTCTCATAGGATACGGCAAAATGGGCCACGCGGTTGAAAGCACAGCATTGCACCGCGGCCACACCATAGTATGCACCGTCGACAACCCTGAACAGTGGGAAACCAACGCCAACCTGCTTCGTCAGGCCAATGTCGCCATCGAGTTTTCACAACCCACAGTTGCTGCCAGCAACATCCGTCGTTGCCTCGAAATAGGACTACCCATAGTGTGTGGAACCACAGGCTGGTACGACGCCTACGACGAACTCGCCGAACTGTGCCGCCAACGTAACGGAGCGTTACTCACGGCAACCAATTTCAGCATCGGTATGAACATTATGTTCGCCATCAACGAGCGGCTAGCCGAACTGATGCGCAGCCACAGCGAATACCGCGTCGACATCACCGAGACTCACCACATCCACAAGCTCGACGCTCCCAGCGGCACGGCTATAACGCTGCAGCAGCAGATAACAGAACGTGGAGAGCGAAAAGTCGACGATGTACCCATTACCTCCATCCGCGAAGGAGAAGTACCAGGAACGCACACCGTACGTTACGACAGCCCAATAGACACCATCACCCTGACACACGAAGCCCACAGCCGCGAAGGGCTGGCACAGGGCGCAGTCATCGCTGCCGAGTTCCTCGCTGGCAAAAAAGGCATCTACACGATGAAAGACCTGTTGAAATAACCGCTATTCAACCAGTATGAGATGGGGGGCTGTATCAATGGAGAGAAGACCTCCCGACACAGCGGCTTCGGCGCGGAGCACCCGAACGGCATTCTCGTTGTCGACAAGGTCATTGACGAGCAGACGCGGAGAGTATACACCTGGTTGGGGCTTGAGTTCCGGTTCGGGAACTACTTCCTCTTTTTGGCACGAAACAAAGATGGCGGATAAAATTGTTGCCACAAAACACAATGCAAAAATAGATTTTTCCCTCATAAACAATTATTTATACATAAATTTTGGGAAAGTACCAAAGTACAAAAATAATAAAAAAGTCAGAATTTTTTTTTTGATTCGATGTTTACATTTTTACAGGAAACAGTCCCCTATCATCCTAACAAAATGGCAACCAAGCAAATAATAAACACAATCTTCGTTTTTTTCATATTAAAACAAATACTATAAAAAAAATGCGTAAATTTGCATTCCGAAAAACGTGCATTTTTCTATGGAGGAAAAAGGAATAGAAAAAATAATATCTCTTGAAGAGATTGATTATATGCGGTTTTGGGGCACCAACGACAAAATGCTTGACTTTGTACGGCTGCTTTTCCCGAAACTGAAACTCGTGGTTCGTGGCGAAATGCTAAAAGTCATAGGCTCGACGGACGACATAGTCCTGTTTGAGGACAAGCTCGGTGCAATGATAACCTATTACGAAAAGTTTGGCCGCATCAATGAGAATGCCATAATGCAAATTATGGAGAATGGCGGAGGACCAGACACCGAGCAGAGTGACGAGATATTGGTACACGGCCGCAACGGCTTGCTAATCAAGGCACGGACACCAAACCAGCAACGTTTGGTGGAGGCCGTCAAGAAGAACGATATGGTTTTTGCCATAGGCCCTGCCGGAACCGGCAAAACCTACACTGCCGTAGCATTGGCCGTGAGAGCACTAAAAAACAAAGAAATACGTCGCATCATACTAACGCGTCCCGCAGTGGAGGCAGGCGAGAATCTGGGCTTCCTGCCAGGAGACCTGCGCGACAAGCTCGATCCTTATCTGCAGCCACTCTATGATGCTCTGCGCGATATGATACCACAACAGAAACTCCTATCCTATTGGGAGGACAATACCATCGAGATTGCCCCGCTGGCTTTTATGAGAGGCCGTACGCTTGACAACGCCTTTGTCATTCTCGATGAAGCCCAAAATGCCACGTCTGCGCAGCTTAAGATGTTCCTGACTCGTATGGGACGCAACGCCAAGTTCATAATCACGGGCGACATCACCCAAATCGACCTGCCCCGCAACCAGCAGTCGGGACTGGTGCAAGCCACACAAATACTGAAAGGCATAGACGGCATTTCAGTCATAGAACTCGACAACAGCGACGTCATTCGCCACCGTCTGGTGACAAACATCATACGTGCTTATGACAAACTGAAAGAGGCTAAAAAAGAAATTGAAGAGGATGTTATATAAAGGAGTTAACAAGAACAAATGATTACCAATCCTAACTGCAAAATAAATCTGGGCCTGCAAGTGGTTAGACGGCGCGACGACGGCTACCACGATTTGCAGACCGTCTTTGTACCTGTCCCACTGTGCGACAAGCTGGAAATCATCCCTTCGGAACGTTTCAGTTTTGCACAGACAGGCATCGACATTTGCTGCAATCCAGAGGACAACATCGTCGTCAAGGCGTTCCGGCTTATGCAACGTGAATGCGGCTCACGGCTTCCCAATGTCGAGATAAACCTTCACAAAAACATACCCTTCGGTGCAGGCCTAGGCGGCGGCAGCAGCGATGCAGCTTTTGCGCTACGTATGCTCAACGACATCTTCGACCTAGGTTTCGACAGCGGACGGCTTTGCCTTCTTGCCTCGAAACTCGGTGCTGACTGCGCCTTTTTCATCGACAACGTGCCAGCCTATGCCACCGGTATTGGTGACAAACTAACACCACTGGGTTTTAACCCCCTGGAAGGCTACAAGCTGGTACTTGTAAAGCCTGGCGAGAGTGTATCGACTGCCGAAGCATACCGCGGCGTAACGCCACGTGAGAAACAGAATAAACCTTGCCCCGATTTATCTTTGCTGCTGGCCCAGCCTGTCGGCTCTTGGAAAGACACTGTCGCCAACGACTTTGAATCAAGCGTCTTCAAAAGTCATCCGCAACTGTCGACGCTGAAAACCGACCTTTACACCGCTGGTGCTCTCTACGCATCAATGAGCGGTTCAGGTTCTACATTTTACGGCCTGTTTGAGAAAAATGCCAACGTTAATATCGTCCATAACAACAACATAGAAAACATTTACACATTCAATCTATAGCTTATGAAACACAAATATCTGTTTTTACTTCCAGCCCTTTTCATCGCCAGCTATGCAACTGCACAGACCCCCTACCAGCTTCCAAATGCCGGTTTCGAGCAATGGGACGGTGGATATGATTCGGAACCAACCCATTGGAACACCTTTGAAAGCAGCGACGGCAGTTATGCCTCAATGGCATCAAGCAATCATCACTACCGCCGCAGCGGTCACCGTCCTGGCGGCAATGGCAGTTACTATCTGACCATATACACCACATCAATATTCGGCATCAAAGCCAACGGCAATATGACCACAGGACGCGTCCACGCAGGTTCGATGTCGGCAGCAAGCGAAAACAACTACAACTACACACAACGCAGCAACAGCAACCATTGCCAGCCTTTTACCGCCACACCAGATTCGATGTACGTATGGGTAAGCTTCTATGCAGCCAGCATAAACTCGGTGTCTCAGGTAGAAGCCATTATCCACGGCGACAACGACTTCAAGGCACCCAACGACGCCAACGACGCGTCGAAATACAAAGGCCGCGCTGTGGCACAAACGGCACGCACTACTGCGTCGGACGACCAGATGAACTGGCAGCAGCTGAAGGTGCCATTTGTTTACAGCGGCAATTCGTCGGCCAACTACATACTGATCAATTTGACCACTAACAACATTCCTGGTGCTGGCGACAAGCACGATTCGTTGTCGGTTGATGACATCGAGTTCATCTACAGTGCCTGGCTGACAGACATAACCATCAACGGAACAACAATTGACGGATTCAGCAAAGGCTGTCTGAACTATGCCATCCACGTCGACGACATCAACGCCTTCGGCACCGACGACATCGGCTACACCACAGAAGTCGGCGACGCCACAGTGGAATTGAGCCAAACAGGGATCGACGACACAACGGTGCTTATAAGGCTTGAAGTGACCGCTGAAGACTGCACAACACAGAAGACATACCGCATCACTGCTACCAGTGGAACACCCGGTGAACCTCTTGAGATTCTTAATCCAGAGAAAAACATCAAGAATTCCATTTTCCCGAATCCTGCACACGGCCATATAAAAGTTGATTTCAACGGTGTGTTGGAAGTCATCGATATGCAAGGCCGCACGGTTTTGCGCCACCAGTGTACCAACGGCGAGAGTATTGACATCAGTCATCTGCCAAAAGGACTTTATGCAGTTGTCATCAACGGCTCAAGAACAAGCAAATTAATCATCAAATAACCTATAAACAATAAACTACAAACTTTAACAAAATGACAACATATTCTATCGGAATTGATATTGGCGGCACCAACACCGATATGGGCTTGGTACGCAACGACGGCACAATTATTGCCCGCAGCAATATTCCTACAAATATTTACACCGAACTTGAGTCCTACATCCACGACATTATGGATTGCATCGTCAAACTAATGAAAGACAATAACGTGGAGAAGATTGAAGGCATCGGAATCGGTGCCCCAAACGGGAACTTCTACACCGGCTGCGTCGACAATGCCCCCAACCTGACCATAAAGGGTGTGCTCAACTTTGAGCAGGAGATGCACAAGTATATGAATGTTCCCGTTGTGCTCAGCAACGATGCCAACGCTGCCGCCTACGGCGAGATGGTATATGGCGGTGCCAAAGACCTTGACAACTTCATTATGTTCACCCTCGGCACCGGTGTGGGTAGCGGTATTGTACTCGACGGCAAATTGGTGCACGGCAGCACTGGTGGTGCCGGCGAACTTGGCCATTGCATTCTTATTCCCAACGGACGCCAGTGCAGTTGCGGCCGCAAGGGTTGCCTCGAAACCTACACTTCGGCACGTGGCATAGTGCAGACCTACTGCGAACAACTGCGTGAGAACGGAAAACCAATACCCGAGAATATCGACAGCAAGATGATTGGCGACCTTGCCAACCAAGGCGACCCCATAGCACTAAAAACGTGGGAGATCGTCGCAGACCAGCTGGGTCTGGCTATGGCCAACAGCGTCACCTTCTCGGCACCGCAGGCCATCTTCCTGATGGGTGGCCCCACCAAAGTCGGCGACCCGCTGCTCAAGCCCCTGCAGAAAGCCTTTGACAAGTACCTGCTCAACATCTTCGCCGGAAGTTGCCAAATACGTATGTCGCAGCTCAAGGCCAACGAGGTTGCCATCCTAGGCGCCGCAGCCCTTATTAAGATGAAAAAGTAAACAACAAACATTATGAAAAGACTCCTCTTTCCCCTTGTGGCAGCGGCGATGCTGATGGCTGGTTGCCAGCACACCTTGACCTCATACGTCAATCCCTTTATCGGCACCGACGGCCACGGCCACACCTTCCCGGGGGCCATACTGCCCTTCGGTATGGTACAGGCAAGCCCCGACACGCGTCTCGACGGCTGGGACGGCTGCAGTGGATACCACTACAGCGACGACACCGTCTACGGCTTCAGCCACACCCACCTCAGCGGCACCGGCTGCAGCGATTACGGCGACTTGCTCATTATGCCTTTTACAGATGAGAATGGTGATATGCCCGAGACTTTGGACTATGACTATTACAAGTCGTCGTTCAGCCACCGCAACGAGAAAGCAGAGCCAGGCTACTATCGCGTAGTCCTCGACCGCAACCGCGTTATGGCCGAACTCACCGTCCACAACCGCAGTGCCCTGCACCGCTACACCTTCCCCAATACTGGACGTAAAGGCGTGGTCATCGACCTCAAGCACCGCGACGTGGTCATCAACGCCAGCATCCAGAATGCCAACGCACTGCTCAACGGCAAAGAAACGCACGTCATCATCGGCAAGCGCACCTCGGCGGCGTGGAACCCCGAACAACAGTTTTTCTATGCCATTGCCGCCGACTGCCCCATCGACGATATCGTGTTCTACGAAGAGGGAAAAGTTCAGGAAGGCATTAATAACATTTTCTCCACCGACAGCAAGGCCATTGTCTACTTCCCAGACAACGTCAAGGAGGTGACACTCACCGTTGGCATCTCGGCAGTCGACATTGATGGTGCCTTAGGCAACCTTGAGGCCTCATACGGCACCACCTTCAACCAAGCCAAGAAAGAGGCCTACGCCACGTGGGAGAAAGCACTCGGCCAGTTCGAGGTGGAAGGCGGCAGCCGCGAAGACCGCACCAACTTCTACACAGCCCTCTACCACTGTATGACGTCGCCCTACCTCTACAGTGACTCCGATGGGCGCTACCGTACAATGAAGGACTCGACAGGCAACTAC
>JAEEGL012222785.1_pt1 | contig 11351 bp, 16 predicted proteins | sample 9134231 | NCBI WGS metagenome assembly JAEEGL01 (sample SAMN16246548, study PRJNA631951) | gut metagenome | biome: gut microbiome; feature: rumen; material: fiber-attached | host: Bos | place: Iran: Karaj | collected 2018-10
CAAGGTTGGCTATGGATTTTTCATTGCAGAACGTTGCTTTTTCAAACTTTATTTGATAAGCAGTTCCATCAACTGTCAGGTCTCCATCTTTTGTAAAAGGAACGTTATCTTTTACCCAAACCTGATTGAAATGCTCTGTTACCAGTTTCTCAAAAACTTCACCGCGATTATATTTTGTCATTTCGCCTTTCTCATTGAGATATTTTTCTTCACAAAGTTCATTGAAATATTTTGCAGAGCAAAGCGGCTTAGAAGATGTAAGAAGAAAAACTTTCTGGTCAACTTTGGGGCAAAACCTAAGAGCCATTCCGCAACCACGGCTTGCCTTGTCGAGAGTGCATACATAAGGCATTGCGTCTTTTGTGGTTATTGCCATGTAAATGTTCTTTTTATACTCAAAACCAAAAATGTAATTATGAGTATAAGCAACTGCATTGTAGCGGTTAATCAGTTCGTTATAAAGAGTGGTGTTCATCATTGTTTTAATCTCCTTTGTTTTTCCTTTGGAACTGTATACAGTATACCACAAATTGCTCCGGTTGTCAACAAGAAAATGCAAAAAATATATTGTGCATCATACACAAAATTTTTGTAACCATTTTGTAATAATGTATAATTATGCATCCAGAATGAATACTTTAACACTTTAGCGAACTAAAGTATTCATTAGTAACGAATATTTATACATTGTTACAAAATGGTTACAAAAAAGTTCCGTTAAATTTTTAACAGGGGCGCCCCCTGTAGTCAAAAGTTACAAGGAGGTTACAGGAAAATGAAAAGAGTTACAAAGTGGTTACAAAATCGATCAAAAAGTTTCACAATTATTACAAAATAACAACACGGCCTGCGGGCCGGGGCTGGAACGTGAAGGGGGCGCTAAGAGGGCTAATAGTTTTTCAATTTTTCATTTCTATAATGCCCGGGCGTGTAAAACGAAAATGGCTTTTTTAAAAGTGGATTTGCCCGGGCGCAAAAAAGCCTGCCTCAGGCGAAGCAGGCGAAAAACTGTTTTTCAAATTTCTTTGCGAGTTTTCTATGCTCAGGGTCTGACAGCCATTCAATTGCCCAATAGGTAGCGGCTTTTTCGTCAGTCATGTTAAAATACATGAAGTTCTGTAAAGTAGTATTTCCTTTTCCCGAATCGGAAATGTAGAGAAGGGTTTCCATTCTTTCAAATTTAGAATAGCCATTTTCATGGAGTCCATCTATCGTTTCCAAATGACCCAGCTCATGGAGCAGAGCTAAAGTCACATCTGAAAAACCTTTAAGCATTGGGCATTTATGAGTCCAATAGGCACGAAAGATTTTTGCGCCATCATCAAAAAGATTTTCAAAATTATAATGAATAATCAAATTCAAAATTGAATCGCACCGTACATTATCATGAGGGACAAGAGCGCAGAAATGATTTTTCTTTGTGAGATGAATTTTCGTTTTTCTTGTAATTGGGGTTCTTTGTGTTTCGTCTTTATAGATAACGTTTCCATCTTCATCAAATTTAATTGCTTCTATTGGATAATGATAACCTTTTGTATAAAGGTCAGAAGCTTGATTAAGAAACGTTCTCATAACTGCAGAAGCTTTACGAGTATTGATGCAAGTTGCTTTTTTCATTTTGTTTAACCTCTTTGTTTTTGATGTAAACAGTATAACATAGATTTGCTTTTCTGTCAAGAGGGAAATGCCGGAAAAATTCCCATTTTTTCAAAATATTTTTTGACATTTTTTCCGGCATGGTTTTCGCCCGGGCAAAGAAAGGCGGGCGCATTTCTGCGCCCTTATTATGAAAAAAACGAAAGGAATCTATTTTAATATTCTGGATGTTCTTCATGGCATTTTAAGATTACCATTAAAGAATTAATATCCATTCTGGGGTTCTCGCACAAGTAGGCGAATTCAATTGTGTTTGGATGCTCATAACCGTAAATTCGAGCCATAGCTGCCACAAGATCTTCACGAAGCGAATTTGTCATTTTAAGTTCCTCTCTCTCTTGGTTTCTGAAATTATTATACTACAGATTTCAAGTTTTGTCAAGAGGGAAATTTAATTTTTTTTTATACAAAATTAAGTTTCCCATCTACAACATAGATAATGCGTTCCCAACCGTCATACTCATCAAGGATAAAATCAGTTGCGGATTCAGGGACTTCAACCACTTTCAGCTTGGCATATTTGCCCTGCACAAACTGAATTCCCTTTTCTTCAATAAGAGCAAGAAGGTCGGGGTCATCGCGCCTGATTTCAAAATCTGCCTGACCGAGAATTTCCTGTGCTTCTTCAGAGAGGTCAAAACCGCCGTAGCACTTATTAAGAACAAACTTCATGATTTTTTATCTCCTTGTCTTTTGGTATAATTTATTATAGCATAGATTTGTTTATTTGTCAATGTCTTTCTTTTGTAACTTTTGGAACTGCCCGGGCAAAATTCTATAAGAGTAAAACTCTTATAGATGTTCGCCGATTTCTTCAAGATACTCGTCAAAAGAATCCCATCCTGTGAAATAATACAGAATGTCTTTTGCTGTTTGCTCTGTGCAGCCTTTAAGACTAAAAGCAAGATCAAGAGCTTCATTGCTTACGCCTACAACATCATTTAAAATTTCGTACATATCTTTCCAATCCATTGTTTTTATTTCCTTTCTTTTGATGGTATTATTATATCATAAAATATTTTATTTGTCAAGTGTTTTTTTTGGAATTTTTTTGCCCGGGCAGCTTTGAAGAGCCTTGTTGTGGCTCTTCAAGATTTTGGCTGATTCTTAAGTATTTTCTGATTCTTTCTAATTTTAGTGAGCAGGCCATCAGGTACACGCTTGTTATTTGTTCCTAGTTTGTAAATTGCAAAAGCTTGATCCATCGAAGCAATATAAATTGTGATAATTTTATGGGTTGTTGCGCTCTTTACAATCATCACGCCTGTGTCAGTTAAAATTTTGATTGTGTCCTGTCTATATGGGTCTGGAACAGTAACTACAGGTTCACCGATGCCTATTGTGTCCATAATGTAGGATATGCGGTCGAAGCGGTCATTGAATGCATGATAGGTCATTTTGCTTTTCATTTTGTTTTTTCCTTTCTTTTTCCTTTTGTGATATCAATTATACCATATGTTGTTTTATTTGTCAAGTCCTACTTTTGTTCTTTGAGAGGGCTTTATGCCCTCTCGTTGAACCACTGGAGCATCTTTTTGCTTTCAGCCTTGCACCGGATTTTGTAAGCGCCGCCATTTTTTTCGCTCTCTTTTTCGATATGGCAGAAGGTGTAAACGAAAGTTTTGAATTCGTCTTTATCCATAAAGTAGGCGGTGAAATCTTCCGTTACATAGCACCACTCGTTGCTGTGGCATTTGTGAGCATACAGTGCCCATATGCTATCGAAATCGGAAAGACCTTCGCAAAGGTTGCCAGACATGAGGGTGAATTTGCTGGCTTTAATGCTGATATGACGATCTCCGACATTTACATCACTGTCTTTGTCATATGACGTATGGTCATGAGTTACACGGGTAATTCCCACATAAGAGCAAACAGTCCATTCACGGGCAATGCCAGCGTTTTTTACGCTTGCAGCAGGAACGAAATTTGAGATGTTAGCAGACTTCATTTTTGTTTTCCCCCTTGATTCATTTTCTATACGTAGTATAGCACAAGTCTTTCCGGTTGTCAACACTTTTTTTGCATTTTTTGCGATTTTTTTTAAGTTTGTGCAATTTGTACAAAAGCCTGTTACCGTTTTGTACCCTTGTGATAGTTAATTAATTAACAAGCTAAATTCCTAAATTCGGTGAATTAGAGAATTAGTGACTTTAATGATTTAGCGATTTAAAGTGTAACACTTTAAATTATTAAACTGTAGTGATTTAGCGAACTAAAGTGTAAAACTTTAAATCGCTAAAGTCTGTTAAATTTTTAACAAATTCGCCACTTTAAATCGCTAAAGTGTAGTGATTTAATTCGCTAAAGCGTTACACTTTAAATCGCTAAAGTGTTAAAAATTTAACAATCTCGCACTTTAATACTTTAAATCGCTAAAGTGTTAAAAATTTAACAAACTCGCACTTTAGCGATTTAGCGAACTAAAGTGATGCGCCCCCTTTAGTGATTTAGTTCGCTAAACTGTTACACTTTAAATCGCTAAAGTGATGCGCCCCCCTTCCAATAGTTACAAAATGGTTACATTTTAGGAAAATTAAAAAATTACAAAATAGTTACAAATTTGCTGTAAAAAAGTTGCGATATATTACAAACCACAAACACGGCCTGCGGCCGGGGCGCAGTACCGGAAGCGGGGCGGCCAGGGTTACAAAAATATTACAAAAATTTGCATTTATGTAAGAAATGAATATTATACATTTGCATGAATATTTATACATAAAAAAAATGCTCGACCTTTCGTCGAGCTGGGAGTTCTGTGGTGGCTTCCACACCGGATTCTTTGGCATTCCGCGCCCTCTCAGGGTTTCGGCTGAGAGTGAGCCGCCAGACCTATCGCTCTGGTCATTCGCCCACTTTGTGGGGTCAGCAGGCTTTCCTGCTCGGCTTCCCTGCCCCATCAGGAAGCTTTCGGTCTCCTACTTTTATACCGCGGGACTGGGGGGCGACCCCTTGCTACTTTGTGAGGATGGCGCGCTCACGTTTCGCATACGCGGTGGGATTTTGGTGTCATCGCGCATCCCTTGCGCTCTCGGCGGGCAAGCCTCCACCGACCGGGGTCTCTCTTCACTTTCTGAATTTATTATAGCACACTTTCTTTCGGTTGTCAAGACTTTTTTTTATTTTTTTTATTTTTTTTTACGGTGGAAGAGGATTAATCCTCTTCCCGCAGGAGAGCCTGCAGCTCTTCCCACTCACCGCCGTGGATTTCAAAATATTCCATTTTGCGCCCCCCTCTCTTTAGGATGGCTCTATTATAGCAGATAATGTCCGGGCTGTCAATAGTTTTTTAAAAATTTTTTTGTCTTTTTTTTGTAACCATTGGGGCAACCTCCCCCATGTCCCTCAAAAAAAAGCCTCCCCCTCCTCTACCCGGGTGTGGCTTCCCTCAGCCTGTGCTTGTATTATAGCACAAACCGGGTCGCTTGTCAAGCTTTTTTTATTGTGCATTTTGCACAAAAATAAAAAAAACAAAAAGTTACAAAGCGTTGGCCCGGAGCGTTATTGCTTTGTAACCTTTTTGTTACATTCCCTCCCCCCTTGTTACTATTTGTCATCGCAGGGTTACAGGAATGTAACTTTTGTTACAAAATAGTTACAAATCGGCGTAAAAAGTTTCACAATTATTACAAACCCCAAACACGGCCTGCGGCCGGGGCTTAGCACCGGAAGCGGGTCGATAAGTAGATGAAGGAAAAACGCGACATCTCCCACTAATTACTTAATTCATTAGATCTCCGAATTAGCGGGGCGAAATTGTTAATTTTTTAACAAATCAAAAATTACAAAAAGGTAACAAGATCTTTTTGTCTTGTTACCTTTTAAAGTAGGGGAACTTTCCGGCCCTTCAACTGCTTTTGCAACTTGCGCTCACCAGTTCCCCTTTTTCATTTTCTGATTGTATTATAGCACAACCGGCTTTATTTGTCAAGAGTTTTTTTTTATTTTTTTTAATAATTAGTTTTTAAACAATAAGTTTCATGATAGCTAAAATCTATTACTAAAGACAGTTCAACATAAGTCATTCCATCGCGGATCATTTTGTCATAAATACGCTCAGCTTCTTCGAGGGTATCAGCATAGCGCACGATCTGGAAATCAGCCATAACTCTGTAGTATTTCATTTTTTCTTCTCCTTCTGGTTCTGTCGGTTTTCCTTCCCTTATCTTGGTTATATTATAACATAATCTTTTCCGGTTGTCAAGTATTTTTTAAAAAAAAACAGAGGATTTTTTTTAATCCTCTGTTTTCATTGTGAAAGTTATTTCAGTCCAACCGTCATAGCAAATACCGACTTCTTTTGTAAATCCTTCCAGTTCAAAATTATTAATAAGATAATTACGAACACGACCGCCGCCCCAGCTGGCATAGAGTTTCCAAAATCTACGGTCTTTAAGTTTTAAGTGCTTTTTAGCAAAGCCCATTGACCACCCATACCCATTATCGAAAAGATAAAAAGTTTTATCTTCATTATTCCAATCAGCACAACGGGGAATGTAATAGTTAAGAATTTCATTAGCTCTGCTCTCGCTCCATTCGGTGCAGGAATTAAGATAAGTTTTTATTTTACCTCTGCTCCACACAAAAATCCACAGAGGGAAGAACACGATACGCCAGACTTTATAACTGTTTTTTCTCCACCAGTTTTTAAAATTGCTTTCTTTGGAAGGCTTTTTGCTCATTGCCTTAATAACTTCATTATTCATTTTTTTTGTCTCCTTTTCTTTTTTCTGATTGTATTATAGCATACTTTGATTTACTTGTCAAGAGTTTTTTTTAAAAATGCAGGAAATTTTTTTATTACATTTCCTGCATGTCCTTAGCATGGGAATCAAAGTTATCCCATCCAGTGTAGTAGAAGAGAATGTCAGAAGCAGTCTTTTCATTCTGCCCATTCAGGCTGAAAGCAAGATCAAGAGCTTCCTCGCTCACCCCGACACAGTCGCGGAGATAGTCGTAGGTAGAATCAAAATCAAACACAAGCTTACCATTCACAAAATCAAACATTCTTTAAATTCCTTTCTGGTTTTGTCGGTTTTCCTTCCCTCATCTTGGTTATATTATAGCACAACCTTTTCCGGTTGTCAAGTATTTTTTTTTATTTTTTTAAATTTCAAGAAGGCTTCCGATGTAGCCAATAGCAAAAGCAATTGCCGCAATTCCTACAAAGATGATCCACGCAATAGTCATTTTCTTTTTCCTCTTTTCTCTTGGATTGATTATACTATACCACATCCGGCTTAATTTGTCAATGACTTTTTTTGTAACTTTTGGTTAGAGGCCTTTAACTAAAGGTCGACCTTCCCCTCTTCTGCCCGAGTGCGGTTTTCCTCAACCTGTGATTGTATAATAGCATAACTGCCCGGGAATGTCAAGAGTTTTTTTAAAAATTTTTAAAAAAAAGTTGATCTTGCGGAATGGGAATTTTTTGACATTCCGCAGGATTGTTAGTTAATTAATTAACAATATTGTGATATTAAAAAAGAGGATTTTTTAATCCTCTTTTATTCAACATTCCAGATAATTCCTGTAGGATTTGTCATGAAACCTTCAAATTCCCACCATTCAGGAGTATGTTCTTTAGCTTCTACAGGTTTTGCTTCAAATTTTGCTTTTTTATTGGTTTTTCTCATTTTAGCAATTTTTTCTTCAGCTTCTTCTTTTGTTGTGCAACGGATTTTAGTAGTTTCTACTTTATTGTATTTTTTTTCTTCTTTGTTATAAGCATTCATTCTGTAAATAACATATTCAAATTTTTTCATTTTTTTATTTTCCTTTCTGGTTTTTTTCTGGGGTGTCCTTCCCTCTTTCTGATTGTATATTAGCACAGCCGGTTGGAAATGTCAAGCATTTTTTTTTATTTTTTTAAAAAATTTTTTTGTTCTTTTGCCCGGGCAGGCAGGTTTGTTAATTAATTAACTATCAATCTTTCTCTAATAAAAAAAGACTTCTCATGCTGAGAAGTCTTTAAACATCGCTACAGCGGTTTTCTTGTTGTAGAAGATGTTAAGCAAATCGCCGTCCATGTAAAGCTCAAATCTGGTGGTCGTTGCTTCAATCATCATCAGCTTAATGCCGTTCTTGTTGCCAAGGATAGAGACTGTTGCCGACTGCTTTAAAGCAGTTCCGCAGCTTGCATCTCTGCCGTTACTGCAAGCTTTCTTGTCATAATCAGTAGAGGGGGAAGAATACATCACATTAGCGTTATTGTTATCGAAGTTGTAGAATTTCATTTTTTTTATTTCCTTTCTTAATTTCTATAGTTATTATAACAGATACAGTTCCGGTTGTCAAGACTTTTTTTTAAGAAAAAGAAGATTTTTTAATCTTCTTTTTCTATTGTTCCGAGTAGTTCCCAGCCGCCAAATTTGGGAAGCCAATCAACAGGCATTTCATAGATTTCATTAGAATAAGTAGATTTCCAAAGATTTACTTTCATTTTTTTTATTTCCTTTCTTGTTCTTTGTGATTGTATATTACTACAGCCGGTTGGAAATGTCAAGCATTTTTTTTAGAAATCCTTAAATATTTTTAAGGATTTCCAAAATGTTATTTACATTGTAGGACTTGCCAGACCAAGCATTTCTGTTCTGTTCTTCATCATCAAACAGAATATCATTTTCAGAAGAGCAAAAATTATTTTTGCAGTAACCATACTTTACAATATTGATTTCATCGAACCGCACAGAACCGAGATGCTTTGCAAGCCAAACCTTTTTCGTTTCGGTAACCGCTTCATTATAATCATCAGAACCGCACTTGCTAAGCCAAGAGATGATAACAATTTCATTTCCTTTCTTCTGGAGATTGTTCAGAAGTCTTGCAAGGCTATTCATGTTTACCATGACTTTAGCTTCCGCATAAGGCTTTACATCTTCAGCGATAAGATACTCGAGCCAATTTTCCACACCATAAAGATTAGCGATAGTTCCGTCCATGTCAAAGCAGATTTTCATTTTTTTTTAATTCCTTCCTTATCTCTTTCTGATTGTATTATAGCAAATCTTTTGCCAGATGTCAATGACTTTTTTAGAAATTTTTTATTTTTCTTTTGTAACTTTTTTTAAGCGCCCGGGCAAGTTAAGTTTGTTAAGTTAATAACTTAACAAACTTATTATAAAAAAAATAGGATGGATTAAAAAATCCATCCGCTGTATCTTGCATCAAGTATAATGTCATCTGTAGTTATCTCTGTATCGTTGCTATTTATTAGCAGACTACAGATGTCGCCTACTCCCCAATCTTCACAGCCAAAGAATGCCCACACATTGTCGTTAAAATCTTTTACAAAGACTAAATCGGAAGTATAGTTTACATCAACAACTATAGTTGTCTTAGCATACATTCCGTCATAGTCTGCGGAAACTTTCGCACAAAAGCCGATAAAGGCAAGAAGTAAAAGGGCTGTAGCAATTATTCTTTTCATGTTATTTCCTTTCTGGTTTGTAAGGTTTCCTTCCTTATCTTCATTTAAGATTATACCAGAAATCATTTCATCTGTCAAGTTCTTTTTTTAATTTTATTATTAACAATCTAAAAGTAAAATAATCTTAATTAAATGTTAATGCTATCTCTGATTATAAACTATTTATACCAATCTCTTATTATTGTTATAGTAATCAGATGTTAAATTGTTTTCAAATAAAAATAAAATAAAATCTTTCGCTTTTATTCATAAGTTTTATAAAACTTTTTATTTTATTATCCCCCCTCCCTGTCTGTTAAACGTGTCTAACTGTTTCAGGATTTTTTCTGGCGAGCCAACGTCTTTGTAATTTGTTGCAAAATTTTGTTACTATATTGTAACCCCCAACCAGGGTAGATCGCGTTAATACACGCTAACCGCGGTTATAGGACGCGGCCGGGCATTTGATGTATTTTACCTTATTTGTTAAGTTATTATTTTAATAAGCTAGCGATAATTAAAAAATTAACAAAAGCTGCCTTTATTATTTCTATACTATTGGTATGTTTTTCTGCCTATTGGACTTTGTTAAAATATTATTTTAACAAAGCGGGATACTTGTTAAACTTTTAACAAAATCGCCGGTAACTATTTAGCAGGGCTGTGGGGTTACATCAGTAGTTTATTATGTCTTTTCTCTTAGTGTATAGTTATTTTTGTTAAATTATTATTTTAACAAAGGCGGGTAATGCTTTAAAAAAAATTAATGGTTTCAGGCTTTCACCTGAAACCATTCGAGCATTTCTTTTGTTTCTGTCTTGCATCTAATTTTTGTTGTGCCGCCGTTTTTCTTGCTTTCTTTTTCTGTTCTGCAGAATCTATAAACGAATGTTTTAAACTCGGAAATATTCATTTCATAGGCGGTGAAGTCTTCTGTGATGTAAACAAATTTGTTGCTGTGTACATTTGTTTCATACAGCTTCCAGATGTCATCAAACTCTGTTAAACCATTGCACAGCTTGCCAGACATTAAAGAGAATTTTGAAGCTTTGATACTGATTTTTTCTTCATTAATCTCTACATCAGAAGCCACATTATAGGCTTTCGAGTCATGCTTTGTTCTTTCAATTCCTCTATAGGAGCAGTATGCCCATTCTTTAGCATCGCCGGAATTTTTTACTGCAGTAGGGGCAAAATTTTTAATGTTAGTGGTTTTCATTGTTTTTATTTCCTCTCTTTTGTTTTCTTGACTAGATATTACAGCAAATGCCCGGGAATGTCAATACTTTTTTTATAATTTTTTTAAGTTTGTGCAACTTGCACAAAAAGATAGCTGCAGGGATAGATTGATAAGTTATTATTTTAACAAGGGCGAGGTGACAATAGTAGTCTGTTATTTTTTTAACAAAGTCTCCATTAGTAGTAAAAGCAACTAAGGTGGTGTAAGTGCCCATTTATAAATAATAATACCTTAGTTGATTAAACTACTTTAGTTGTGTTGTTCTTTCGTAGATGTGGCTCAAAAAAGATTAGCACCAATAGTTGATTAGTTAAAAATTTAACAAACTCGCCAATCTCACACCTGTGAGATCTTTTGCGATTTAGTGAATTAAAGTGATGCGCCACGTTAGTTGATTAGTCTTTAATGATTTAGTTCGTTAAAGTCCTGGCTTCGCGGCCGGGTTATTTGTTAAAGTTTTAACAAACTGTAGCGATTTAGTTCGTTAAAGTGATGCGCCCCCTTCTTTGTTGTTTCTTTAACAAACTTTAGCGATTTAATGAACTAAAGTGATGCGCCCTGTTCTTTGTTAAAATTTTAACAAACTGTAGTGATTTAATTCGCTAAAGTAATGCGCCCCGTTGTTTGTTAATAATTTAATGTAACTTATTAAGATAATGTAGCTTGTGAAAGTTTTAACAAACTGTAGCGATTTAATTCGTTAAAGTGATGCGCCCTGTTCTGTGTTATTTCTTTAACAAACTTTAGCGATTTAATTCGCTAAAGTAATGCGCCCCGTTGTTTGTTGATGATGCCGGGTAAATGTTCTAAAAAAAAATAATAAAAAAATTTTGTAAGACATTAGATGTTGTAGCTTAAAACAATCTGGGGGAGAGGGGGCCGATTTGACGGGCGTGGCAAATCAATCATTTCGATAGGTCTAAAAATTTTGGACAATAGACAAGTAGTGCAAGATTATCAGATAGAAAAATCTTTGTTAAAAAATTAATTATCTAGCACCCCTACCTCCCCCTACCCCCCACCACACCCCCCCTCCCCCCACCTGGGTGA
>JAEEGL012875718.1_pt1 | contig 11351 bp, 11 predicted proteins | sample 9134231 | NCBI WGS metagenome assembly JAEEGL01 (sample SAMN16246548, study PRJNA631951) | gut metagenome | biome: gut microbiome; feature: rumen; material: fiber-attached | host: Bos | place: Iran: Karaj | collected 2018-10
AGAAGATGGCGACGAGTATTACATCCGCGTCCGTCTCCGCGAGGAAGACCGCAATTCGTTGGACAAAATCAACGAACTCACCATCAACACTCCGACCGGCGTGATGGTAAAAGTGAAGGAACTCGCCACAATCAAGGAATACTGGGCACCGCCGCAGATCGACCGCAAGACCCGTCAGCGTATGAACAAGGTTTCCGTAACGCCCGACGACGTTTCGCTCACCGACTTGGCAGAATCCATCCAAAAAATCCTCGACAAAATTGAGACCCCGTCCGACGTGAAGGTTATCATCGGCGGCGACTATGAGGAACAGCAGGAATCCTCCAAGGATATGTCGTTGCTCTTCGTGCTCATCATCATCTTGGTTTACATTGTGATGGCATCGCAGTTTGAATCGCTCTCCAAGCCTTTCATCATCATGATGTCGATACCGTTTGCAATTTCGGGTGTGATATTCGCCCTCCTCATCACCGGCACCAACCTCAACATGGTGGGTATGCTCGGCGTGATAATGTTGGCAGGTATCGTGGTCAAGAACGGTATTGTGCTTGTCGATTACATCAACCTCATGCGCGACCGCGATTACGAACTCAATGAGGCAATTGTACTTTCGGGTCGTTCCCGTCTGCGTCCTGTGTTGATGACTGCCGCCACCACCATCCTCGGTATGATACCTATGGCATTGTCATCGGGTGAAGGTGCGGAGATTTGGGCACCGATGGGCGTTGTGGTAATCGGTGGTTTGATTGTATCCACTGTAATCACCCTCATCATCGTCCCCGTCCTCTACGCAATATTCTCCAAGCACGGCGAGCGCGACAAGAAGGACGAAGTTCGTAAAAACTTCGTGTTCTACGATATGGACGACAATGCAGTGTTCGACAGCCGCAAGCCGATAGAAGATTAATATTCAATGCATAATGCATTAAAAAAAATAATGAAATGAAAGCAGTATTTATAGTATTCAACCAGGCAAACACTGAGCGTGTGGAATACATGCTCGACCGCCTCGAAATACGTGGCTACACGATGTGGGAGCAGGTCTTTGGTCAGGGCACCAATGATGGCGACCCTCGTCGCGGCACTCACACATGGCCCGAGCTCAATTCTTCCGTTCTCACCGTCGTACCCGACGACAAGGTCGATGAATTGCTCTCCAAGTGCAAGAAACTCGACAATCGCAACCTCGAAATGGGTTTAAAGGCGTTTGTGTGGAACGTTGAGAAGATGATGTAAATCAAAAAATCGAAAATCAAAACATTGCCGCTTTTTCCATTGGGAAAATGGCGGCAATGTTTTTTTATTCCCGTTTGTATTTTTTCCTGACGATCCAAATAGACGAGTCGCCGTTTTTTTGTTCCTCCAAGTAATAGAGCTGACACCATTTGCGCTCGTAAAAGATGAGTCCGGGGCAATTGCTTCGGTACAGTTTCAGTTTGTTGCCGTCGGGAGCAATGTTGAGCAGTCTGTAACCTTTGTTGCCCGTGCTGTCAGCAACAAGCGCGTATGCCCCGCGCACCAGCGAATCGGGCGTTGTCGTCACAAAATAATAAGTGTTTCTGCCTTTATTCGTGTTTCTGAATGAAGAATAATGTTCGCTGCTCTTGAATCTGAAAGCCGTGCCGGGGATTTGTTGGTTTTCAAACTGCTCAAACACAGGGTCATAGACACCAAAATTGTTGATAATCTCCGCGCCGCAGATGCGCGTGAATACGTTGTTGCCAACAGAATTGGTGTTGTCGGGATAAAAAGCCTTTGGAAAGTCTTTTTGCAGCCTTGCTATTGCCGCCTTGAACCTCGGGTCGTCAAAATCAACCTTTTCGAGCGGGGCGGCGAAATAATCCCAGTCGATGTCGGTGTCGAAATAATGCCTGTAAAAAAAGGCAATAGCCCGCCGCCCACGGTTGAAGTCGTTCATTGCGTAGCGGTTGTCGCCGTAGGTTTCAAGCACGAAATCCTTGCCCGAAGGTGTTGATTTTTGCCTTATCTTTTGGGTCGGGACGTTTTGACGGTATAGCCGGGAGCCTATTTCAATTTCTGTCTCGCGGGTAATGAACTTGTTGATTTTGAACTCGGGTTTTTCTGTTTCCGTTGTCTTGGACGGCGTCTCTTGTTTGCAAAAATTGCTGATGAAATATTGCAGAATGTTGTCCTTGTGGAGGTTGAGGGAGTCGGCGTTGGTGATGACGCCATACAGCCGGGTGTCGAGGTCGTAGTCTTTGCTCGTTACCGCTTGGTTGCGCATCCTGACGTATTCCTCCACAGTCCTGCAATTTTTGGTGATTTCGCTTTCGGGGTACAACGTCCTGAATTTGTTGAAGCCGCCCACGCTGTTGGGTTGGTCTATGATGTAGCTGTCCGCCTTAATGAACCACGCCTTTATGTAGTTTTCTTTGGCTTGGGTGGCGTACTTGGAATCTTTGTAAAACTCCAAAAACCTTGAATATGAGAGCGTCGTGTTTTCATAAAGGGCGCATTTGAACGCCTTTTCTTCGAGGATGCCGCGCTCGTAGTCGTCGTTGAGTCCCATACGGAAAAGGTTTGTTATGGTTTCGATTTTGTCTATGTAGTTGAGCACCAAGTACAAGGCGTAATTATATTGGATGTAGATGTCGTCGGAGTCGAAGTTGTAATACTTGACGGCAATATCCTCGGAGGTTTTGTCGATTTTTTGTTGTTTTTTGGCGTTTTTGATGCACATCAGCGACTTGTCGGCGCTGAAATATGGTGATTCTTTGTCACCGTACAGTTTCGACAATGCGTAGTACGTCGCGGACAGCTCGATTTTCTTGTCCTGCGCGTCCACAAAAAAATCCATAGCCTTGACATATTCGCTGTCGGCGATGTATTTGAACCCTTTTTCGAGTTTTTGGGCGTTAAGCGTCTGCAAATCAACGATTAACAGAATTGTGGTAAGTGCCACTAACCATTTTGCCGTTTTTTTCATAGATGATGCTGTGTTAAAGAGTATGCGGTTGCAAAAATAACTAAAAGTTTAATAACCAGCAAATATCACCTCGCATTAACCGCCTCAAAAGTCGTCTTAACTTTACAAGTCGAAAATAAAGCATTTTTTTTCATAGGGTATCGCCCTTGTTGAGTGTCTTACAATCGGAAACGGTATGGAAAAAAATAATGTTCAAAAAGATTTTTTCTTTTGGCAAAATAAATATAATTTTGCACCGTTTTTAAAGACGAAAGAAAACACAAAACAAACACAAGTAATAATAACTAAAAAATTCGAACAAATGAAGAAAATTTTCAGAATGGCGGCATTTATGCTCGCACTCGGTTCGATGACCGCCGGCTTCACAAGCTGCGGCGACGACACGGAAACTAACGATGGCACTGGTACTCAGGATGATGGTACCAACGTTGACGAAGTAATCGACGCTACCAACTTCAAGATCAAGGCTAACGCGAATGGCACAATCACTTTCATTGGTGATGTTTCGTCCAATGCCAAGATCAAGCAGTTCCAGCTTCTTGACGCAAGTGGTGCTGTGAAGTACGACTTCCTTGAGAGCAATGAGCAGGTAAAGGAGAAGAACAAAGTCTATGACGAAGACGGCAAGGCAACCAAGGAGAAGAAGTTTGTCCTCACTAACATCACCAGCGACAACATTCCCGTTGACCTCTACACCCTCGTAATCAAGACCAAGAACACCAAGAAACCCGTCAACGCACAGCTTGGCGAGGTGATTGAGTACACCATTGGTACAGGTTCTTCAACCACAGCATCTTACCTTTCGGTAATCAACAACAAGTCGTACAACATGGATGCAGCAAAGGCTGCTGATGTAGTAGGCACAATTGAGGTAATTGCTGAGGGTGCAGACAATGTAGAAGGTGTCAAGAGGGCTTCAGAGGCAAGGAGTGCGGACATTAACAAGAATTGTGGTAAGGTGGCACTTTTTGACAAGGATGGCAAAGAAGTTTCTGCTGGTGCAATTACCGCTGGCGGTGTAATCATCACACAGTCTGGCTGCATCTGCAAGATTAAAGAAATCGGTGCTACTGACGCTTCTTCTCATGATGCTAAGTTCTCTGGCATTACCATCAAGACTGTTGAAGGTCTTACAGTTGATGTAACTGGTTACACCTTCTCGAAGTAATTCGTACAGAACCGACTAATTCGACACAATAATAAAAAGCCTGCGGAAATTCCATATTTCTGCGGGCTTTTTTGTTTGGCTAAATGATAATAATTGTTTACATTTGCGGAGTTGTTTAACATAAAAACTGGTTATTATGACAGCAAAACAGTTAGAATTGAAAGATAAATTGGATTATACTATTCCGTATCTTTCTGAAAAACAATTATGTTTGATAATTACAATTGCGGAAGCATTTGTTGATTCTAAACATAGTGTACGGAAGGATGGCTCTGAAAAAAAATCGTCCATGCCTCCACGTAACCCGAAATTTGGTGGAAGAAGGATTTCGGACGAGGTTGCGAAGTTATTCCTGACCGGTAATAGTTGGGATGTATCTGATGAAGAATTGGAACAAATGAGGTATGAATATTTAACAGAAAAATACAAATGAAGAAAGTTTTTTCGATGCTAACATAATTATTGATTTGTTGGCTGAGCGTCCACAGTGGGTGTTACCAGCTGTGGAAATACTTACTTTGGCAATTAATAAAGAGATAGAGCTTTATTGTTCTATCATCTCTTTGCCAACTGTAAGTTATATAATGGAACGTCAGGTGATAATACTTCATGGCATTGTATTGAACAAGATAGAATATTTTATAGGTATTTGCGAACCTCTTTACGCAGACAAACAGATTGCAAAATCAGCATTGAAATCTCCCTTTTAAAGATTTTGAAGATGCAATGCAATATTATTCTGCGTTGAGTGAGGGGTGCGATGTAATTATCACTCGCAATAAAAAGGATTTCACAGAGTCAAAGATTCTTGTTTACGAGCCTCAGGAGTTTTTGGATGAGTTTTATAAAAATGTGTAAAACGATGACACAGATGAAGAGGTTGAGGAGAAAAATTTCATGAAAAATACAAATATTAAAAGACCAACATAAACCTAAAAAAACGATGCTGGTCTTTACGGAGAAAGGTCTGCATCGTTTTCTTTGTCACATTATCTTGACTTTGAAACGTCCATTTGTATTATCTTTTACCTACTGGATATTGTTTGATGTATAATTTTCCATTGGCTATTCCGATTAAGTCCCATTGTTTGTCTACGTTGCCAAATAGGAACATTTTGTATTCACAGTTTGGATAGTCGTTCCTCATCTTTTCGTTAGTGTATATGAATTTTGTCACTGGTAGTTTTGTTTCGTTACCAATGATACCCCACTTGCCTTGGTTGTTTTGAACAGCAAGTAGTTCTTTCCCTTTCTGATGAAAAACTGCCTTTTGGTAAAGGTAGTCGATGACGATGTACCCTTCTTTATTTGCGAATCCAATCAAACCATTTTCTGATACCTGTGTAAGTTCTTTCGAACTCAAATTGTTCTTTTTGATCTGTTCCTTGCAGAATTTCACCTTCTCTTTTGCCTCGTTTTGTGCTTCGGCGTATGCGGGCTGCTTGTTGGCGATGGCCTCGTATAGCGGCAGTGCGCGGGCTACGTTTTTGGTGTCGAGCACTTTCTTGGCTTCGCTGAGGAGACTTTCGTATTCCTCTTTGAGCGCGGATTGCTCTTGGTTTTGCTTTTTTTCTTCCTCGGTTGGGCCGTTGTTTTGCTTAGGCTCGTCCACGGGCCTGACATTGTTCTGCGGTGTGTTGTCCTCCTGCTTTTGGGGCTGCTCCTGCTTGGTGTTGTCGGCGGTGTGGTTTTGGGGCAGTGTGTTTTCGCCGCCTTTGCGCGTCAGGAAGAAGATGGCGATGCCGATTACTACGGCGGCTGCAATGATGCCGAGTATCAGCGGAAGTTTGCTCTTGGATTTTTCCTCCGTTACGGGTGTGGTCCTGGTGGGCTGCGGCGCGGGCTTGACTTCCGGTGCGGCGGCCGTTGCTACGGGTGCGGCGGCGGGGAGATTCCTGTGGAGGTCGTCGAGGAGTGCGCGGCAGTCGTGGTAACGGTTGGCAGGGTCGTTCTGCACCGCCTTGCTGATTACAAGCTTGAAGTTGGGGTTCATAACCGTGGATGCCGTGCGGTCGGCGAGGCTGCCGGTGCACATTTCCAAAAGCATCAGACCCACGGCGTAGATGTCGGCTCGCTGGTCCACGAGGTTGCCCTTTGTCATCTGCTCGGGGGCGGCGTATTTGGGCGTGCCGGCTTTTACGAGGTTGTCGTCGTAACGGTCGGCGTATGCAAGACCGAAGTCGAGGAGCTTCACATTGTCGCCACGGTAGGTGACGAGAATGTTGTCGGGCTTGAGGTCGCGGTGTACAATTTGTTTTTTGTGGACGTATATGAGTGCGTCGCAGAGCTGCTCGATGATGTTGCGCGTCAGGCTTTCGTTCTTGATGAGTTCGCCCGACTTGATGAGGTCGGAGAGCGGGCGTCCGTCCACGTACTCCATTGTGTACCAGGGGCCCTCGGCGTCTTCGCCCTTGTCTTCAAAGCGGACGATGTTTGGGTGGTCGAGCTGCACGCCGTTGTCAAACTCTTTCATGAAGAGTTCGCGGTATTGCGGGTCGTCCTTGAATTGAGGCTTTATCCTCTTGATTATGTGCCACTTGCCGTATTTTTTGCCTTGATATACGGTGCTCATCGCGCCTTGTGCGGAGAGCTGCTTGATGTCGGTGAATGTGGCAGCGAGGTTGCTGCTGCTCGACTGTGGCTGCGGCATGTTTTGCGCCGGTTCGGCGGATGTCACGAACCCGGAGCCGAGCTCTGCGCCGCCCGCCTGTCCGCTGTCGGTTACGAACCCGGAGCCGAGTGTGTTTTCGTTGTTATCAGTCATTTTTTATGATGTCGTTTGATGTGTTTTAATTTCGGGTTCAAATGTATAAAAAAATTCCGAAAGATTGCGCTTATTTTCAAAAAAAATATGGCTGTTCATTGCATTAACTATTACTTACTTGTCCCTCCTTTCCATAAATATCCCCACAATCTTCTGCCTCAGCACCTGCAATTTCAGGTAAGCGTGCCTGCCCTTGTTGAGCAGCAGCCGCCACATCGCACCGACGCGCTTCATATAGTCGTAAAAATGATGCGAAAAAATGCCCGTCACCGGCACAGCCAGCATATAGAAAATGCGCAGCCACCACGGATCCAAGTATTTGCAGAGCAACACTATCAGCACCGTGTACCAAATCGGAAATAGGAAAACATACAGCGCAAACCTCAGCGACGAATGGAAATTCCTGTCCTTCACGCGGTTGGTCAATAGAAACGGCGAAAAATAAGGGATGAAATTGTTGACAAAGCCAAACAACGCAAGCGGCGACAGCGCAAGCAAAATCAACGTCCTGAGCACCACGCCCGCCGCCTTGAATTTACGACGGATAATCCAGTCGCGCAGGTTGGCGGACTTCAAGCCCTCACGGTACTGACGCAGGTACGAAATGAGGGTTTCAAAAGTCTCCGGCTGCGACACCTTCATATCGTCCATAATCTCAACGACCTTGCGCCCGGCGAGAAGTTGGTTTTGGAAATTGTTGACAATCTTGCCCTCCTTCCTGACGATGATGGGCGCATAAATGGTGCGAGCGGTCTCGAAGTTGTCATAATTTTCGGTGTCGCGGATGTCGATGATGAGCGAACTCAATTCCTCCGTCACCCTTTGCACAAGGTCGTGGTTTGCCTTTTGGGGATTTTCCTCATATTGTGCGCGGTACTCCTTGACGCTGATGGGCTTGCCAAAATTGATGAGCACGTCGGTGCGAAACTCGTAATAATCCTGATAGTTGATGCCGACGGGCACAATCTTGACATCAAGCGAATAGTTGCTCGCCTCCTCCGCCATAAAAGCGATGCGCGTGATGCCCTTCTTCAACGGTCGCAATTTTCTGATACCCTTGTGGCTTGCCTCGGGATAGATGACGAGGTAACGGCGTTTGCGCAGCACCTCGACCGCCTTATTGAACACGGCATCGTTTTCTTTGAGCGACTCCTTGCCGTCGCGCATACGGAAAATGGGCAGTATTTTCATAAAAAACAACAGCCGTCTCACAAACTGTCCCGCAAAAATATCCGCCCGCGCCATAAAGACCGGCTGCCAGCTCTTGATGCTCATAATGATGAGCGCGTCCATGAGGGCATTCTGATGGTTGGGCGCAAAAATCACCGCACCGTCCTCCGGGATGTTTTCGAGGCCCATCGAATAGACGTTGCGATAGAAGATATGATTGTGCACAAACGCCGGAAACAGTTTCAATGCGCCGTACACAATGCTCGGGTCTTCAAGATTGTTGAATTTTATCGACATTTCCTTCCGCTCGTTTTTTTACGTCAATTTAGTTTTTACCACCTTGCGGTGGTGTTTTTTTTAAACGAAAATTATCGTCAATTTACTCGTCAATTTTCGTCAATTTATTTTTACATCAATTTTCGTCAATTTCTTTTTACAGCAATTATCGTCAATTTACTCGTCAATTTATCTCAAAAAATTGATGGTAATTGACGAAAAAATTGACGTTAATTGACGTTTATAAAATCCCCAAACGCCGCAAGGCGTTTGCCCCGTCATCATTCCAAAGTTATTGTTTTTGTGACAATTCCCGTTCCTTCGGGATAATTTTTGTTGATACCGACGGGAAGTCTGCCGAGGAAGGGCAGCGTTCCAAAAATCATCCGCGCCGACACTTCCCTCGCCGCCTTGCCGTCCTCGTATGACACCACGATTGCGGCGATTTTGTCCAAATTGTCAAACTTGGTCAGGCACAACGGCGAATTGAAGACATCCAGAACCACCGTCTTTGCCGCCGCCAAATTGTCAACAAACCTGGTCATCGCGGGCGTCGTCCCAAAAGACGTCGGGTAAGCGTGTCCGCCGTGAAAAGCCACCAAAACTACGTCATAATCAGCAAGTTTGGCGGCAATTCCAGTGAAAGTCGCCTCACTTGCAGCCTTGGATACCGTGAACACTTCCACCGAATCGGCTATCTGCCCCGCAACGTTCTCAAATTCAGTACTTGACGCATCCTTGACAATGGCTACAACGGCTATTTTCCTGTCGTCCATCGCCTTCAACGGCAACAACTCATTTTTGTTAGAGACCAAAGTGACGGCGTTTTCAAAAATCTTGCGTTCAAGCGCGGCGGCGTAGTCGGTATTGAGGTCATCATAAATATTTTCTATGCTAATCGGCTGATAGTCATTGAGTCCCATCTCATATTTCGCCATAAGAATCTTCCTGCATCGACGGTCGATTTCGTCCTGAGAGATTCGTCCCGTATTGCGGGCGTTGACGAGAGCCTTGTAAGCCTTCACACCGTCGGGCGGCATTAGGAGCATATCCACGCCCGCCTCAAACGCCCTCACAGCCACTTCGCCGCCCTCAAAAGAGCCACTCACGCCCTTCATTGCCAAGGCGTCGGTAAATACAAGCCCCTTGAAACCAAGTTCGTTTTTCAAAATTCCGTCAATGACATTCTTGGAAATGCTTGAAGGAACTTTGCCGCCGTTGTTCTCCAACGACGGGATAAACAGATGCCCAACCATCACGCCCGGCGCACCATTATTAATAAGGTGTCGAAACGGAACGAGTTCAAAGGTGTCGAGACGTGCCTTGGTGTTGTTGATGACGGGCAAAGCCTCATGCGAATCCACGTCGGTGTTGCCGTGTCCCGGAAAATGTTTCGCCGTGGTGAAAACGTGTTTTTGCATCATTCCCTGCATCATGGCGCAGCCCTTGCGCGCCACATTCTGCGGATTGGACCCGAAACTGCGGTTGGCGATTACTGTGTTGGCGGGGTTGTCGTAGATGTCAACGCTCGGCATAAAATCCATATTGACGCCCACCCTGCGGCACTCGCGGCCGATTTCCACGCCGAGTTCATAAACGATTCCGTCGTCGGCGATTGCGCCGAGCGCAAGGTTTCGCGGATATGAAGGCACACTGTCCAACCGCATCGAAAGCCCCCATTCGCCATCCTGCGCTATCATCAGCGGCACTTTGGACCGAGCCTGAAGCCTGTTGACAAGCGCGACCTGTCTTGCCGGCCCGCCGTAAAACATTATCACGCCGCCGTAATGGCAACTGTCGATGTCGCGTTCAAGTTTGTTGAGAAGTGCGTCGCCCGGCTTCAATTTTCCCGAAAGTTCCATCATTATCAACTGACCAATCCTCTCGTCGGGCGTCATCGCCGCCATCAGCGAATCCACCCACGGATTGCCCGCCAAGGTGTCATCCGCCTCCGGCACACACAACCGCTCCCCCGTCCTCTCAAACGGCATCGTCCAAAATACCGTCAAAACCATCAACGGTATGAATATCAGCGTCCTAAGAATGAATTTCATAATTACAGTGCCGCGGCTCGCCTGGGGTTAAAAAGAATGTTTTTGAGGTTTGCCAAAATATTGTCAAACACCTTGTCGTGGAGTTTTTCCGAATAGTTGGAAAAACCATTGAAAACCTCAATCTTCTCCGCCATCTCGTCCCTTTTGGACTGCAGACGAAGCAACATTGCGCTTTCCAAATTAAACAAAGCGTCGGCTTTTTGGGCAACATTTTCTGTAATGGGAATCTCACCCTTGGTCAAGGATTGCAATTCCGAAACAGGAAGCCCCAACTTTCCTGCGGCTTCTTCCATCGTCATCCCAGCATACTCTATTTCGTCCGCAATAAGTTCTCCGGGGTGCGTGGGCAGCACTTTAATATTTTTTTCCATAATGATTAGTTATTTCCAAAAGGTTTAATATTTTGATTCCTTTGTTGTCCTTGTCCCATTCGCATATCAGACGGTATTTGTCGTTAAGGCGGATGGAATACTTGTTGGGTTGGCTTTTGAGTTCTTCAAAGTTCCAAGAGTTTGGAAACTTTTCTTCGATGCAGTCCAAAGCGTCAATCACTTTCTTGAACTTTTTTCAGAATCTCTGACGGCAGCCCGTACTTATGAGCCAAATTATTAATATTCAAACTATTGGAAGACATCTGTTCTGCAATGTCTTTCAAATCATCCGATATTATTTCATATCTCATATTTCATAAAGCATTAGAAAAATTTTCGGCAATTTACGAAAAAATTTCCGATAATTTTCGTTTTTTTATAAAAAAATTGCCCCAATTTTTCATTGCGAAAAATCCGGGGCAATATTAGTCTTGAAACGGAAACCGTTAAAGCTGCCGTTGTTACTTGCTCATATCGTGAAGCTGATAGATGTCGCCGCCGGCATTGACGATTTCGCGAGCCGAGAAGAAGAAGAAAATCTCGTTCAAAGCGTTCTCGTCGGAATCCGAACCGTGAACAGCGTTGTGCTGTACGCTCTCAG
>JAEEGL013200261.1_pt1 | contig 11351 bp, 15 predicted proteins | sample 9134231 | NCBI WGS metagenome assembly JAEEGL01 (sample SAMN16246548, study PRJNA631951) | gut metagenome | biome: gut microbiome; feature: rumen; material: fiber-attached | host: Bos | place: Iran: Karaj | collected 2018-10
CGACGCATTCGGATCCCCGACAAGGAGCCCCACATTGTCGTATTCCATTGCCAATTCACGGGGCGCCCAATCAAAAAGCGCGCGTTCAATTTCATGTACCGTGATCATTGCATTTCTCCTTTCGCATGGAGAGTGCGGCGTATAGTCCATCCAGGCGCCGGATCTCCTCCCCTGCTGACGGATTTCCCGATCGTGTCAAACCGTCGATCCTGATGCTGATTCTTTTCATCTGCTGCGTAAGATAGATATCATACAGAGGGTCATCATCCAGCATTAAACCGGCATACGCCTCCTCCTCCGTCAGCAATCTCGGTGTACCTCCGGTTACGCAGAAGACGGGATAGAGATAATCCTTGTCAAAAACAAGATGCTCTCCTGTAAAGGAGTATCCCTTGTCAGACAGCCATTTACGGAGGAATTCTGCCTTTGTCATCGGCTGAAGCAGAAGATAGAGCTCCCTGCTTCGTGTCCATGGCGCGGCATCCAAAATAGAGGCAATGGTTTCACCGCCCATACCCGCTATAACGATCACATTGGCTTCGGCGGGTTTATACCCATCCAGGCCCGCACAAAGCCGAAACTCCATCCGATCCCCGACACCGCAATCCGCTGCTGTATGCCGTGCATGATCAAGGGGCGATTCGTTGATATCCGACGCAATAGCGTGGCGTATTCTCCCCTGCTGCAGCAGCCAGACGGGCAGATAACCGTGATCCGTTCCGACGTCGGCTACAACCGAATTCACAGGGATCAGGTTTGCCAGCAGCTGAAGACGTGGCTGCAGCGTCAATTCTCGATGCTCCATCGTTTCTATCCCTTTCCACTGGGGCAAAAGGAAACGCATACGGCAAAAGCCGTATGCGTTCCTGCGTGGTTACTTTTCGGCTTTGTTGGCTTCCTCGTTGACGATCTCAAGCAGCTTCTCGCAATCCACACCGTGAACGGCGCAGGCCTCCTCCACAGTCTCGCCGCGGGAAGAGGGGCAGCCCAGGCAATGCATGCCGATGGACAGGAAGATGGGAGCGGTCTGGGGAGCAACATCCAGAATATCACCGATGATGGTGTCTTTGGTGATCTTAATCATTTTACAATACCTCCGTTAGAAAAGTGCATGTATAGTATAACCCATTATTCTGTTGCTTTCAACAAAAAAGTTTCGAATGGGGGTTTCCTATCGACGAAAAGTGAAAAGGCGGCGCATTGTCAGAACGCGCCGCCTCATCAATTACATATTACCGTATTTGCAGGAGATCAGCCGTTCTCGCGCATCTTGGCAAAGCAGTCGCTGCAGTACACGGGACGATCGGTCTTGGGCTCGAAGGGAACCTTGGCCTCGCCGCCGCAGTTGGCGCAAACAGCGGTGAAGTACTCCCGGGGACCGCGGGCAGCGTTCTTGCGAGCGTCGCGGCAGGCCTTGCAGCGCTGGGGCTCGTTCTGGAAGCCGCGCTCAGCGTAGAACTCCTGCTCACCGGCGGTAAACACGAACTCCTTGCCACACTCCTTGCAAACTAAAGTCTTGTCTTCGTACATGATGTTACCCTCTCTTTGAGAAAAATATATTGCGTCAGCTACTTGCTGATATCGCCCAATTGTCGTGCCACCTTGCGGCGAATCCTCTGAATGGCGTTATCCACCGATTTCGGCGGCTTATTCACAGTTTCCGAGATCTCACGGCAGGTAAGACCGTCTAAATAATACCCCAAAATCTTAACCTCAAAGTCGGACAACTGCTTTCGGACTTCTTCCAGCATAGAGGCGGCGATTTCCCGGTCGATCAGCAGATCCTCCGGGTCGACCTGTGCGAAAGAGGCGCTTGCGTCAAAGAAAGAGGGATTCAAGGGAACCGATTGATTTAAGGGAGAATGTTTTGCACTGTTGGCAATTTTCAAAACCGTGTAAAGACGCCGACGAATACACATCTCGGCAAAAGTGTGAAACGACGCATCTCGATTGCCGTCGTACTCCCGCATCGCCTTAATGAGACCAAACATGCCCTCCTGCATCAGATCCTCGCTATCGCCGCCCGTTAAAAAAAACGGTCTGGCACAAGCGCGAACAAGACGATGATAGCGGGCGATAAGGAGTTCTTCCGCCTGGCGGTTTCCTTCGGCAGACAGCTGACAGAGCTGTTCATCCGGCAATTCACTCAAACTGGCAATATCCACCCAATTTGTACTTAACATTTATATTATACCTTCACAAAAAAACATTTGTCAAGCTTTTATCCAACAATTCATTGCATATTTCTGCGTATTATTGAACATTTGCGAGTTTATTTATAAATTCGGCCAGTTCGTTGGCGGTACGGGTAGCTGTTTCGGTGGTTTTTGCCTCTACCATCACACGGATCAAAGATTCCGTGCCGGAGGGGCGAATCAGAATTCTGCCGTCATCGCCAAGTGCCCCTTCCCTGCTCCGCACCTGGTCCCACATGGACTCATCAGCCATAATACGCTGCTTGGCATCCACAGGAACAGACACGTTCACAAGGATCTGGGGATACTGGGGACAGCAGGAGGCCAGCTCGGATGCCTTCTGCCCTGATTTCTTCAGCGCCTGCAGAAACTGCAGCGCCGTCAACTCACCGTCACCCGTGGTGGCAAACTGGCGGAAGATCATGTGGCCGGACTGCTCGCCGCCAATGGCATAATTGTGCTCCACCATCTCCTCCAAAACGTGGCGGTCGCCCACATCGGTACAGATCAGAACCATACCGTTTTTCTGGCAGAACTCATGCAGGCCGAGGTTGGACATGACCGTACCCACTATGGTGCTGCCCGTAAGCCTGCCAAGGCGGCGCAGCTCAGTAGCACAGACTGCCATAATTTTGTCGCCATCGATGGTGTTGCCCTTCTCATCCACCAACAGACAGCGGTCCGCGTCACCATCAAAGGCAATACCCAGATCGTATCCGCCGCGCACCACGCTCTCCGAAAGGGACTGGAGATGGGTGGAACCGCAGTTCGTGTTGATGTTGATACCATCAGGCTCAGCGTGGATAAAGTCCGCCTGGAGCGGCAGCATGCCGAACAGCTGCGGCGCAGTAGCGGAAGCAGCGCCGTTGGCGCAGTCCACCACCACGCGCAGGCCGGACAGATCGCAGTCAACGGAGGAGATCAGATGATGAATATAATCTTTCTTCATCTGACGCATACCGTGGAAGCGCGTGCCGATCTCCCCTCTGGTCTTGACAGGCATATTGGCGTGGAAGAGGATCAGATCCTCCACAGCAGCTTCCATCTCATCGGACAGCTTGTAGCCCTGGCCGTTGAAAACCTTGATGCCGTTGTGTTCATACGGGTTGTGAGAAGCGGAAATGACGATACCGGCATCCGCATGCTCCTGGACAGTGAGAAACGCCACAGCGGGCGTGGGAATCGTACCCAGCGGCATCACGTCGCCGCCGGCAGAGCAAATGCCGGCCATGAGAGCGGACTCCAGCATATCAGAGGAGATCCTGGTGTCCTTGCCAATGGTGATCACAGGCTTATGTCCCAGTCTTTCAGTCAAGACAGTTGTGACGGCGCGCCCAACATGATAAGCAAGTTCCGCTGTCAGGGTCTCACCGACTACGCCGCGGATACCGTCTGTTCCAAATAGTTTACCCATAAGTTGTTCTCCTCTAACCTGATCATAATTCCAGTTGTTCCTGGCCCAGATAATCCATGTGCAAATGCTCATAGGCCTTTCGCGTTACACAGCGGCCACGAGGCGTGCGGGTCAGGAAACCGATCTGCATCAGATACGGCTCGTACACGTCCTCCAGAGTCACGGATTCCTCCCCGATGGTGGCGGCCAGCGTATCAAGGCCAACCGGGCCGCCGCCATAGTTCTCAATGATGGCGCGCAGCATCCGCCGGTCCACCGGATCCAGGCCAAGATAGTCGATCTCCAGGGCCTGCAGCGCAGCGTCAGCCACCTCCCGGGTAATGACGCCATCCGCTCTCACCTGCGCAAAGTCACGCACACGGCGGAGCATCCGGTTGGCAATACGAGGAGTGCCGCGGGAGCGTTTGGCGATTTCCATGGCGCCGTCGTCCTCAATGTCCACCTTGAGAATACCGGCGCTGCGGCGCACGATCTGAGCAAGCTCCTGGGGGGTATAAAGCTCCAGGCGCAGCGTGACGCCAAAGCGGTCACGCAGCGGCGCTGACAGAGAACCGGCCCGGGTGGTTGCACCGATCAGCGTAAACTTGGGGAGATCCAAGCGAATGGAGTTTGCGGAAGGCCCCTTGCCGATGATAATATCGATGGCGTAATCCTCCATGGCGGGATAGAGGATCTCCTCCACGGATCGGTTCAGCCGGTGAATCTCGTCAACAAACAAAATGTCGTTTTCACTGAGGTTTGTTAAAAGTGCAGCCAGATCGCCGGGTTTCTCAATGGCAGGCCCCGACGTGATCCGGATGTTGACGCCCATTTCCTGGGCAATGATGCCGGCCAGCGTGGTTTTTCCCAGGCCCGGGGGGCCGTGGAGAAGCACGTGATCCAGGCTCTCTGTGCGCCTTCTGGCGGCCTCTATGAAAATGGAAAGATTCTCTTTTGCCTTCTCCTGGCCGATGTACTCCCGCAGCGTGTGGGGGCGCAGAGAGCCCTCGCTGGCGTCCTCTGACAGGAAGGTCTTGGCCACGATGGGCTCTTCGTAGATGTCGTTTCCAAAGTCGATGCTCAAGCCTCTTCCCTCCTTACCGTACCATCTGCTTCAACGCCTGGCGGATGATCTCCTCCAGGGACAGTTTATCCATATCGATCCCGCGGAGCGCCGAAGCAATCTCCTGGCTGCCATAGCCCAGAACCGACAGCGCGGCAGAGGCCTCAGACGCCTTGCTTTTTGTTACGGAAGCAGCAACGCCGACGCCTTGAATATCGGAAAATCCGACAACGTTTTGCTCCTTGGCAAGCTTATCTTTCAGCTCCAGAATAATGCGCTGGGCGATCTTTTTGCCGATGCCGGGAGCGGCCGTCAGCGCCTTCTCATCCTCTGTAATGATGCTTGTGGCCAAACTGGATGGCGTGGTAGAGGACAGGATGGACAGCGCAGCACGGGGGCCTACGCCGTTTACGTTGATAAGCATCTTAAAGCTTTTCAACTCGCTCTGGCTGGCAAAGCCGAAAAGCTCCACAACATCGTCCTTGGCGTTGGTGTTGATGTTCATATAGGTATAGAGCTTGGCCCGTTCTCCCTTTTTCAGCTGTGCCAGGGTATAGTTGGTGGTGGCGCAGGCATAGCCCACGCCGCCGCAGTCAATAACGGCTAAGCCGGGTTCGATCTCAGCTACCGAGCCGGACAAATAGTAAAACATATCAGACGGTCTCCTTTACACTCGGATCGGTGCGCCGCAGCAGGCTTGTGGCGCTGCGGGCGTGGCAGATTGCAACGGCCAGCGCATCGGCTGCATCGTCCGGACGCGGAACGGCTTTCAGTTTCAACAGGCGGCGCACCATATCCATGACCTGTTTTTTCTCCGCAAGTCCATAGCCCACAACAGCCTGCTTGACCTGCATGGGCGTATACTCGTAGATGGGGATCTGCAGCTTTTCGGCGGTGTAGAGGATCACGCCGCGGCCATGAGCAACTGCGATACCGGTGGTGATGTTCTTGCTGAAAAACAGCTCCTCAATGGCGATCTCATCCGGTTGTAGCAACTCGATAAGCTGCTCCAGATCCCGGCCGATCTGCACAAGTCTGGTGGCCAGGGGCAAGCCCGCCTCCGTGTTGATAGCGCCGTACTGCACAAGCTGCTGACGCCCGCCGACCACGTCGATCGCGCCAAAGCCAACGATGGCAACGCCTGGATCAATCCCTAAAATCCGCATGAAAGCGCATCCTCCACCTAATACTTACATATAGTATACCAAAAACAGGGTCAAATAGCAACACAAAACTGCCACTGTACACCCGTTCTACTAATTATCGTCCAGAACATCCGTCAAATCATTTGACGAGATGGTAAATAGAATGTATAATCTTCATACAAATTGCATTTTGAAGAATCAGGAGGGAAACAATATGTGGGATCGCAAAGTATTGAAGGCGCGAGGCAAGAACGCCTTTCGGGCAAACTATTGGATGTCGGTGCTGATGGCGTTGATTCTTTTGGCCGTATCCGGCGGTGGGATCGGTGCTATTGCAGGATCAACCGGCTCCAGTATCAATATTAATCTCAACCAGGATGATGTATCGACAGTCGACAGTTTCAATCTCAACGAGGTTATCTCCGGCTTTTCGGAGGGATCCGCTGCCGCTTTTAAAGAATTCGGTGACGCTGTAAAGACTCAGATGGACTCTGGTGCTGCTGCCGCTATCCTGGTGATTATCGCCGTCGTGGTTGTCATTGCCGGCGCGGCCTCCCTCCTGCTCAGCATCCTGCTGTTTAATCCCGTCCAGGTGGGCTGCCAATCGTTTTTTATTAAGAACAGCGCAGGTCAGGGTGCCATGAGCAACATTGGCCGCGGCTTTAAGCCAAACTGGCGCGGAAACGTAAAAACCATGTTCCTGCGGGATCTGTTTCTGTTTCTCTGGGGCCTTCTTTTCATCGTCCCCGCCATCATCAAGTCCTACTCCTACCGTATGGTCCCCTACATTCTCGCCGATCATCCGGAGTTGAGCGGTACGGAAGTCATCACCATGTCACGTCAGATGATGAACGGCAGCAAGTGGCGCACCTTCGTACTGGATCTCTCCTTCATTGGCTGGCATATCCTGTCCGGACTGACGCTGGGCATTCTGGGGATCTTTTATGTCGCCCCATACAAGTGCAGCACGGACGCTGAATTGTATGAGGCATTGAAAAACCAGTTTCAAATTTAAATGATTCATTGAAATAAGCAAGGCCCGTCGGTACACCGACGGGCCTTGCTTATTTCATCTTTTCATGCACGGGGATGGGCTTTGTTGTACACGTCCTTCAGTTGCTTTTTGACAACGTGTGTATAGATCTGCGTGGAGGAAATGTCTGCATGGCCCAACATCTCCTGAATAGAGCGCAGGTCCGCTCCGTTCTCCAACAGATGGACGGCAAAAGAGTGTCGAAGCATATGAGGGGTAATATCTTTCTTAATCTCCGCCTGATCCTGATAATACTTGATGATCTTCCAGAAACCCTGGCGGCTCATGCGCTCGCCGTTCATATTGACAAACAGCGCCTGCTCGTCGGGATCTGCAATGATCCTGGGGCGTATATCCTTTATGTAATCGTGCAGCGCACGGACAGCAGTGGAATAAAGCGGAATGATGCGGTCCTTCCCCTTGCTGCTGCAGTGGATAAAGCCTGCGTCCAGATTGACGTCATGCATGTTCAGACCGATCAACTCAGAGACACGGATACCCGTGGCATACAGAACCTCGAGCATGGCGTGATCCCGGTAGCCTTTTTCGTCCACGCACTTGGGCTGTTCAAGGAATAGCTCCACTTCACGGTTTGTGAGAATTTCGGGATATCTCCGCTCAACCTTAACAGAGGCAATCGACTTTGCAGGATTGGACTTAATTACCCCGTTGGACAACAGGTAGCCATAAAAGGATTTGATGGAGGCGGTCGCACGGGTGATGGTGGCCGGAGATTTGCCGCAGCCATTCAGATGATCCAGGTATACAGCAATCTGATCTTTTTTTATCTTGCGAAGATCCGCGCAGCCATGGGAAAGCTGCCAGTCGCGGAACTGATGAATGTCGCGCAGATAGGAGCTGCTGGTGTTGGCAGAAGCATGCTTTTCATTTTCCAGATAATTCTGATAGGCTTCGACGAAATCCGTCATAACCAGCACTCACTCCATTCCTTAGTAATAATGATCCAATATCAGAGAAAACAACCGGGGCGTCAGGGACAACTCAACAATACATCCGATCAGCAGAACAATTCCGCAAAGGATCAGCGGAAAGAAACCAAATTGATTGGACACAGTATTATCACGGATCAAATCACCGCGTCGCAGCTGATTGGCTGAAGTCATAGATCGTGTGCCCAAGTAAAAACAACACGGAAGAACAAACAGACATCGAATGCCAAAAGCTGCAAAAGCAAGTAAAACGCCGGCCCTCCCCAGTGATAAAGAAAAACAATGGATACAATAGGCCAGGAAAAAACCGTTTCCCAACATATAAAGTGGAACAAGCCAGGCCCCGCAAGCGGCAAGCCCCATCAAATACAATGCAAAGGCCGAACGATAGTAGCAGAAAACAACAGCACCAGCGGGAACCGTCTTTCGGGCAGAAGAATACTGTGAATAACTGACAACATATTCAGCCAGGTCACTCTGCTGATGTTCCCGAACAAATCCGCCAACCACATGTCCGAGGATCATACCAAGGACAAATAGAACGCCCAAAAAAAGGTAGTCCGTTCCAAGCTTATCCGGGGAACGCAGCATCAACAAAACGCGGCGCTGTCTCTTCAATACACTCACCTCTCACAGAAAGATATGCGAGGAAAGTGAAATATAGAAGACGAGAACATATGCCGGTATCAAATAATATAGGCCAAACCAGCCTAAATCGCAAGGTTTTTTCAAAAAATAAAACATTTTTGTAAATTATGTCAAAATGTTATGTTAATAATATTATGTTAACTTCCTATACCGATCTGCTGGCTTTCTTCTTCTCTTTCAAGATATTGACCGGATAAAATAATGCATTTACCATATCTTGAATAAATGGAGTTCCGTCCAGAAGCTGTTCCGGCGGATCTTCATGTTAATCGTATGTCAAGTTAATAAAACAAGAAATGATCAATTTCGTTATTTTTACCATATATTTATTATGTCACCGACGTCGCGATGTCATTTTCGGCATGGATGCGGCACGTTTCTTCCACGTCTTTTTCCCTCCCTTTTTCATACCCAGCAATCCGGCAAGGACTGCTCCAGCCACTGCAAATGGCAGAATCCTCCATTCACCGGATGACAGGCTGATGCCGCCATACAGAATCAACGACAGAAGGACAATGAACAACATCAGAAGAATCATATTCGTCATTGCGCTGATCATGCTGCCTCCGCTTCCTTTTCGCGCTATCAGTCCTCCGACCAGAGACGCTGCCAAATAGCTCCCGCAGATCCAGCTAAACTGTCCGCTTTCGGATATGACGCCGCTGACGATCAATGCTGCTCCCAGCGCACCCATTATTATCAGGATAATCACAGATACTGCCAGCCCGATCCATACCCTCTTTGAACGAAGAATTCCAATTACAGACATAAAGAACCTCCCCGAATAGCTTTGTCAAAAGCATATTCGGGGAGGGATTACTCTATTCAAGAATTATTCTTCGACGTTCTCTTGCTCGATTTCCTCTTCAGCAGGCTTTTCCTTGGCTTTGCGGCCAGGACGCTGGGCTGCGGCGGCCTGCTCTTCCAAGGTGCCGACAGTGCCGATGGCAGACTTCAGGAACTCCATGCGCACACGGTCTTCACTGGTTTCAATGACAACTGTACGGTCGGTGATGGCAACAACACGACCGTAAATGCCGCCGATGGTTGTCAGCCAATCGCCCTTCTTCAGATTATTGCGCATCTCCTCTGCTTCCTTCTTCCGCTTGCTCTCAGGACGGATCATCAGGAAGTAAAGAAGAGCAAACATGATAACGAGAGGAATGAGCATACCGGTGAGACTACCGGTATTGCCCCCAGTTGTATTTGTTGCCGATAAAACATAGGTAAACATGAGCAAACTCCTTTAACTGAAATGATGGTGTCATTATACACAACCTCGCTCCGTTTGGCAAGGTTTTTCTCCGCCGTTCAAGCGCGGCTCAAATCTTCTCCGCCAGTTTTTTGCTGTAATACTGTCGAAAATCGTTAAAGCTGCCGTCATCCAGGCTATCGCGGATACGCCGCATCAGTTCGTTGTAAAAGAACAAATTGTGCATCACCGCCAGGCGCATTCCCAGCATTTCCTCGGCCGCAAACAAGTGGCGCACGTAGGCGCGGCTGAAGCTGCGGCAAACCGGGCAATCGCATTCCTCGTCAATGGGACCATCGTCCAGTTTGTACTTCGCGTTTTTGATATTCATCGTTCCGCGCCAGGTAAACAGTTTTCCGTGTCTTGCGTTGCGGGCAGGCATGACGCAGTCAAAAAAATCTACGCCGCGCGCAACCGCTTCAATGATATTAGAAGGCGTTCCCACGCCCATAAGATACCGGGGTTTATTCTCAGGCATATAGGGCTCTACGGCGTCGATGATTTCATACATCACTTCTGTGGGCTCACCTACGGCAAGTCCTCCGATTGCGTAACCGTCGCAATCCAGCTTTGCAATCTCCTGCATGTGCCAGATGCGCAGGTCGGCATAGGTGGCGCCCTGATTGATGCCAAACAGCATCTGGTGCGGATTGACCGTTTCCGGCAGTGCGTTGAGTCTGTCATGCTCTGTTTTGCACCGCTCCAGCCACCGCAGCGTTCGCTCACAGGATGCCTTGGCATAATCATACGGTGCGGGATTCTCGACACATTCGTCAAACGCCATGGCTATATCGGAGCCCAGATTGGACTGGATACGCATGCTCTCTTCCGGTCCCATGAAAATACGGTGGCCGTCCAGATGGGAGGCAAATGTGACACCCTCTTCTTTGATTTTGCGCAGACCTGCCAGTGAAAAGACCTGGAATCCACCGCTGTCGGTGAGAATGGGACCTTCCCATCGCATAAAGCGATGGAGACCGCCCAAAGCGCGAACCACATCGTCTCCCGGGCGCAGATGGAGATGATAGGTATTGCTCAGCTCGATCTGGCATCCTAAGACCTTCAAATCAAAGGCACTTACCGCGCCTTTGATAGCGCCCTGGGTACCCACATTCATAAAGACGGGAGTCTGCACATCACCGCCGTGTGCGCAGCGAAAAACACCCCTGCGTGCCTTCCCTTGTTTTTTGATTACCTGAAACATGGAGTGCTCCTTTTTTTGAGATTCTATTCAATCAGTATCGGTTGTGTACCTTCTCCGCAAAGCACATGACATCCTTGGCTGTCACCACCGTGCCGTCGTCCAGTATCGCCCTGCCGCTCATTCGGCCAAAGACCTGGTGCTGATTGGATACCAGCAGCTTATAGTCCAGATTGGCGCGCCGGTCCAGTACAGGGATGAAATCCATTTCAAAACGGCCGTCCGACGAGGTAAACTTCCATGGGCCCATGTAGCTGCTCACCGGAATTTGGAAGGTCTCTCCATGGTTCCTCCATCCCCTATATGTATCTGATTGTACTACACTTTGGTGAAGAAGAAAAGAGTCTGTCTCAAATACAATATAGCGTATTTCTTATCTTTTGTCATGCAAACAGGTCCGTGGAGGATATCCTCCGCGGACCTGTTTCATTCAATTCATCCTTGCAAATATTTCCTTATCACTCAAAGTGA
>JAEEGL014140508.1_pt1 | contig 11351 bp, 4 predicted proteins | sample 9134231 | NCBI WGS metagenome assembly JAEEGL01 (sample SAMN16246548, study PRJNA631951) | gut metagenome | biome: gut microbiome; feature: rumen; material: fiber-attached | host: Bos | place: Iran: Karaj | collected 2018-10
AGCCTCACGGCAGTGCTCTGCGTGACACTGGCCTTCACACCTAAATAATAATAAGCTTGGCGCAGCAGGATGCCCACCATAATGACCGCCATCAGCGTGGCTACCATCGTCAGGATGTCGTCACGCGTGCCCGTCCGGATGGTGACATCGATGAACCGCTTGCAGAGCCACACCATCAACAGGCCGAGCGATACCCGCCCGATGCCCGCCACGGTGCGCACCGCCATGTTCAGCCGGATGCCCCGCGTGTTCTGCCATAGCCAGTAAACGTACTTCATCGTAATTAGCACGGCAAAGTTACGGTTTTTCCCCCGAACCGCCAAATATTCCCCCGCTAATTACACAAATTTCACGATTCCCCCTCATCCCCACCGCTTCTCCCCTCGCCCCCGTGCCCGCCGGTTCTCCCCTCGCCCTCGTGCCCGCCGGTTCTCCGGCGGGTCAATATGCGCTGTCGAAATTACTGCATGGCGATGGAGAACCGTAACCTCGCTACTGCCGAACCGTAACCTCGCTCCCTGACGGAAAGGCAACAATTATCAAAAAAAACGGGGCTACACCTTTAATGGTATGCAGCCCCGTCATAATTATAATACACCTTTTGACCTTGGTCGAATCTTACTCCTCAAATTCAATGATGGGTACGGGATTAGCCGGGTCCTCGGTGGAAGGCGTAGTTCCTGCAAGAATTGTCTCCAGAGCGTCGAGTTCGACGACTTCTGTTTCTGGTGTTAAATACTCTTTTTTCATTTTTTCTTATGCAATCTTTTTTGTATTTATGTGCGGGCGTGCAAACCGAGTCACACCCCCGCACATGGAATTCTAATGAAGTATCAAATCATCTTCAGCCGAAGCTTACTTAATGTACTTCTTACCGTTCTGGATATAGATACCCTTACCGGCGTTCTTCACGCGCATACCGTTGAGGTTGTAGATAGCGCCGTCGTTGACACGCTTAGCAGTGCCGTTGACAACAGCCTCCATGATACCAACAGCGTCGTTACGCTCGTCGCGATCGGTCCAGATGATGTTCAGGCGAGCGGGATCGGTCTCCTCAGCGGTGTCCTCACCAACCTCGATAGCATTGAGAGCATCCTTAACTTCCTTAACCTTGGCATTCTTTTCAAGCATAGCAGTATATACAGCAAGGTAAGCACCGGTAGGCAAAACTGCAGCAATAGCAGGTCTGCTCTCATCCTCAGGAGTATCGGGATTATCCGCAATGGCGGGAACTGCCATAATGAGCGGAGTACCGAGATTCTCCTTAGCCTCTGCGTATGCAGCGTAGCAATCCAGGGCCTGCAGCTCTTCGAGCTTAGCCTGAGCTTCCTTCTGTTCCTTCTCCAGGTCGTGGTTGCGCTTTGCAATCTCATAGTTGTGGATTTCCGGACGACCTTCCTCGAAGTTCTCGGCACGAACCTGCTTGGTGTACCACAGCCAACGCCAGTCCTCAGCAGCCTCAGCAGACTCCTCAGCAGCCTCGGCGGCAGCCTCGGCAGCAGTCTCGTCGTAAGCAGTCTTCGGGTCGACATCGTCACCCAGCAGCTTAGCCAGAGCCTTTGCAGCAGCAATCTTAGCGTTCAGGAGAGCACTCTCGGTCGGAGTCAGACAGTTGATGGTGTAAGGCTCAACGGTTGAGAAGTCCTCAATCCACAGACCCTCAGCCGGCTCGATGGTAACATACATGCCAGTGGCAGTGAATTCGCCAGTCTCAGCGTCCTTCTCGTAGAGTGCAAGTCCTATAGCATCCTCCTCGGGAGCAGCGCGACGGGCACCATGCTGCTGGTGCTCAGGATCATTGTCAATCACCTGGGGTTCGGGGACAGTAGCAGCAACATAGTAAGTATTGCCTACGAAGCCGTCAACACTGTTCTGGATAACCTTAACGGGAGTAACAGTCTTCACCTCTGGCTCAGTCGTGGTGGCATAGTCGTAATAACCAGACTCATTGCAATCAACGGAACCTTCAGCCAACATATTCTCGCCCTCAGAGTCGCCGTAAGAGACGAACTTCCACTCACCCTCTGGATCAGACTCTTCCTCGACAGGGGCGCTCATAGTCAGGTCACCATCCTCAAGAGCATCAGCGTCTGGATTATAACGCCAAACTTCATTATCATAATCATATTCACATGGGTAAATCTCACCACCTGAACCCAAAACAATGTTAGTATACTGGTATTGGCCGAGAGGATTATCCCCCTCAAGTTCCATGTAGTCTTCATCGGTAATCTCGCTTTCAACGATATACCACATCTGGTCACCGGACGCTTCATCGACATCACCCATTGTGAGTGTGACTTTGCCGATAGCGGCATCAAAACCGTCTGCATAGAGATTAGCAGTGTAATATGTCTGCTGTTCATTGCGGCGTGCATTAGCGGGTTTGAAAACACTCACGTAGATGCCAGTGCCTTCCAGAACATTGTCAACGTTCATGGTATAGAGCTCATATAATCCGGGGAGCTCCCACTGACCCATATTTTCGTCAGCATCGTCGACTGTTGCCTTGATGTAGAACGTCTTGCCTACCCATGTATCAGGATCAACAGAGTTGGTCTTTACCTCAACCGGAGTGAAGATGTCAGTTTCAGTGGTCTCCTCACCGCCGCCAACAGTCATTTCCTCAGCAGGACCATTAATGATAACGGCACCGGTAGCCAGCTCCTGGCTCAGCTCCTCGTCACCGAATGACGTGAAGGTGTAGTCAGCCTTGTTGAACGTCAGCTCGCCCCATGCGGCAGCGGCGTGCTCGTTCTCGTTCATGGCGTCGGTAGCGGCCTTGTCAGCAGCGTAGGCGTCAGCCAGCTCCTTGTCGTCGGCAGCCTTCTCGTCAAGCTCGTCCTTCACGGCCTTACCGTCAGCGTCATCCTCGGTCATGTTCATGTACTGGGTGTACAGGTCGTCGGGAGTCTCAACTTCCTCAGCCTCCTTGGCCAGGATGCCGTTCAGCTCGTCCTCAACGTCAGAGAAGTTCTTGCCGTAGAACTCAGAGTCTTCCTCAACACAAGAGATAGGATTGGCCTGATCATACAGCAGCTTTGCAACGCGCAGGTCGCACTGAGCCTTGTAGTACTTAGCCACGATAGGAGCCAGCTCGTCAGCCAGGCCGATGAGGGTGGCAACCTTCTCTTTATTGTCCTCGGTAACATCGAGCACACCCTCGCCAAACGACTCGAGAATCAGCTCCCCGATGGCGTCGTCGATGTTGTCCTTCTTCTCGTCAAGCCCTTCGTTGATCTTGGCAAGGATGGCGTCCTCGCTGTCGTCCCAGCCCTCGTTATAGGCGTCCTCCAGCTGATCGGCCAGGCTCTCTTCCCAAGGAATGTCGTAGTAGTCGAACCAGTCCTCGTTGTGATCGTAGCCAGAGTACTTGATGCGGTCGTCCTTCTTGTTGGTGACCAGGATGTACATCTGCTCCTCGGGGATAGAGATGGAGTTACCGAAGACTACGCCCTGAGTTGCGAAGTTGCCCTGACGGAATACCTGGTAGTCGCGGATGACGTTGCCATACCAGTCAATATCGCCGTTGTCGATGGCGGGAGTGCCAATGTAGCCCGGCCAGGGACGGTTCAGCAGCACGCCCTGCTTCTCGATGGCATAGATCTGAGCGGGGTTCCAGCGCAGGTCGTTGCAGGCCCATGGGTTCAGGCCGGCGAAGGTCTGTACGCCGCCGTCGCGGTTGTAGATGTCCTGAGTAGCGATAATCTTGTCGCCAGAGGCCTTGATGATGAGGGTGTGACCTGCGTTCAGCACGTACTTACCCTTATCCTGTACGCGGAGCGGGTTGATGTACAGGTCGGCGGTGTACTTCTCGTGCTTGCCGTCCTTGAACTTGGCACCAGTCTTCTCCAGGGTCTTGTCGTCATAGTAAGCAGAGTAGACATTGACGGGACCGTTGTCCTGATACTTCTCAATGATGTACTGCTCGTTCTGCGGGTCGAATGCACCGTAGAAGTATCCGTCGGGAGCCTCAACCAGGTTGATGACCTTGGTGCAGATGAACTTCATGCGGTACGGGGTAACGTCGGTGGCGTTGTAGGCCTGCGTGTAGCGGTCCTGGACGTCCTTCGTGGTGTGGAACAGAATGTCGATTTCATCAGTCTCCTTGTAGAAGGCCTTGGTGTTGAAAGCCCTGGCAACTTCAGCCGTGGGAGCCTCGAAGTAGATGTCGACGTGGGGTTCCTGGATGGTTCCGAACGGGTCGGCAATAGCGGCGAACGAGTAGTTTGCGAATGCAAGAGCCTCGTAAACGGCATCGTTGTTCAGGTAGATCTTCTTCGTGTTGCTGTAGGCAAATGCACCCTTGCCGAAGCCTTCGCGGACGACACCGCCGTCGAACTTGACGGTCATGGCAGCACCGTTGTATGCGAACGGACCATTCTTGACATTTTCAGCGACGATGGCATACTTCACGCTGACGTCCTCCTTGAAGTTCACGGCCTCTACCTTGGTGCCGGTGAAAGCATTGTTACCAACGAGGTTGGCGTTGTCGGGATTAGTGTTCTCGTAGGCCTTGAGCTCCTTGGTGAAGTTCACGGTCTTGATGGTAGCAGCCTCATACTCGTAATCGTCATCTGCAGAAGCAGAGAACTGGTTGTCGGCGATAGCCTTCTCGGCCATCAGCTCCTTGTAGTTAACGTCGTTCAGCTTGGCACCCGAGAAAGCACCGGCAGAAACTGCCTCGCTGCTCTTGATGGCACCGAAGTTGACGGTCGTACCGTTAGTGGTAGCAGTACCAACGCCCTGGAATGCGAAGGGAGCGATGGCCTCGTCCTGTGCGGTGTAGATGTTGCCCTGCAGGTCGATCTTGGCCAGGTTCTTGTTGCCAGCGAAGGCTTCCTTTGCGATTGCCCACTCGTTGGCTACCTCACCCTTCAGGATGAACTCGGTCATCGTCACATTATTCTTGAAAGCTTTCTGAGCAATGGCGCCCGCGCCCTTCAGGCTACCGTCGATGGTAAGGATGCTCACTGCACCGTTCTCGAAAGCATCGTCGGCAATGCCTTTCTCTCCGGTGATGCTACCATTGAAGGTAACAGGGGTCTTGAAGGGGCTTACGGTGTTCTTGAAGTTCATGAACGACGAGTTGCCGACGGCCATCTTGCCCTCGATGTCACCCTTGAAGGTGATGTGGTCGCGGATGTCGGCACTCTGGAAAGCAGCAGATGAGATGGCCTCCTCTCCGATGAGCTTGCCGTTGAAGTCGATACCCTTGCGGATCTCGCTCATATAGAAGGCACCGTTGCCGATGGCCTTGTGGGGCTGGATGTCCTTTGCGAAGAGCAGGTGGGCCATCTTAGCCTCCTGGAAGGCATACGCGCCGATACCTTCGGTACCGTCGAAGCGTCCGTTGAACTCAACGTCGCCATTTCCTTCATTAAACTGAGCCTTTGAGAACGCATGATCAGCGATGCCTTGGGAGGCAATGTCCTCGAAGGTGGTCTTGCCAATCTTGGCCTCACCAAAAGCCAGGTTACCGATAGCATTAGTACCGCGCAGGCGGGCAAAGGTCACAGGAGCGTTGCCATAGATCTTCTGGAAAGCCGCGTGAGCGATGGCAAAGGATGCAATGGGGCCGCTGAAGGTCAGCGTGGTCACATTTGACTCAGCGAAAGCCTCCACGTTGATGGCATCCTTTCCGGTGAGCTCACCCTCGAAGGTGATGTCGGTACCGCACTTGGTCATCTGGTAGAAAGCCTGGTGGTCGATGGCACCGGCAGCAATGTCCTTCTTGAAGGTCAGCACGTCGATGCCTGCCTTCCAGAATGCCTTGTCGCCGATGGCGGCAGCACCCTTCAGTTCACCCTTGAAGGTGACAGTAGCGCAAGAGCCGTTGCTGAGATTAGCACCGGCGCTCTCGAATGCATTGGCACCGATACCGCCGGCAGCGATGTCGCCGTTGAAATCGATGGCAGAGAGGTTCTTCTTATCCTTGAAAGCGTTGGGTGCGATGGCACCGGCCTTCTTGATTTCGTTGAACGACAGCTTCTTCAGCGGGCTGTCGGGGAACACGTTCTCGGGGATAGCTCCGGCAACGTCTAGGTCGCCGTTGAACTGTACCTCTTCCAGATTCTTCAGACCACCCTGCGGGCAGATGGCATCAGGGGTGGCAATGTCGCCGTTGATGACCAGCTTCTTGATGGTCTCGGGCAGTGCGTTGCAATCAATCTTCACAGTAGCAACGGTCATCTCAGTGGGACGGCCGAGTTCTACCTCCTCGATGCTGGTGCCGGCGAGGGCATCCTCCTCCAAGGTGTAGACCTTGGTCTGGCTCAGGTCGAGGTTCTTCAGGTTCGTGATGTTCGTGAAGGCATTGCCGATGCATTCAATCTCCTTCGGCAGCTTCACGGTCACCAGCTGGTGGTTCTCCTGGCCGCCCGCGTTCAGGAACGGGGTTCCCTCGCAGAGGTTCAGCTTCGAGCACATGCTCAGGTCGAGCGTCTCGATGTTCGTGTTACCGAACACATAGTCGCCCACGCTCTTCAGCTGAGAGCCAGCTTCAATGTTAACGTTCTCCAAGACTACAGCGTTGTTGAACGCACCTTCGTCAATCACCTCCACACTGGCAGGGATGTTAAGGGTCTCTAAGAACGACAGCGTGGCAAACGCGTTCTTCTCGATCTTAGTGACGGAGAAGACCGTGGGAGCCTCGTAGTGAACGCTACTCAGTTCACCGTTTACCTCGATGGTCACCTCGTCGGGGATGGTCAGCTCGGTGGTCGTGGCAACGGGGATGTTGCTGCCAATCACGGAGACTGTACCGGTGTTGTTTCCCCGGTTAATGGTGAGAATCTTGTAGCGCACCGTGTTGGCCTTGTCCCAATGGGTCTGGCCAATCAGGTTAGCTGCAAGCGCACTCACAGCACCTACCATGCTCAGAAGCACGGTCAGGGTCAAAAACTTGAAAGTTTTTTTCATCTTCATGTTTTTTGAATTTTGGTTAATAAATAAAGTGAATTAAAAAAATAAAATTTCATTACAGTTCTTTTCTCTCTTGTCCTTCTTCTTGTTTTTAAAACGTTAGTACTTACTTACCTTTTACGCGTACGCGCCCACAATATAGCACGGGCTATGTGTCAGCGGAAAAGGCGGTTTTTGATGAATTTTGAGGGCAAAAAAGCCCCGGAAATGGCATATTTTGGCCTTGCTGCCCCAAAATGTCGCGTCACAGTGCCTGTTTTTGCCCGGAAGTGTAGAAAAATCTCCCCATTTTGGCACTTTTGTTACTCGTTTGTTACCCGTTTGTTACCCGTTTGTTACCCGTTTGCCGTTCATTTGTTCCCTGTACTTTTTACTATTTGTTCTGTCACCGTCACTACGCCCCCCTCCGAGTTTCAGTAGGGTAAACCGGGAGTTTGGGTAGGGTAAACCCTGGGTTTAAGTAGGGTAAACTCCGAGTGACAGCCGGGTGAGTCCAGTGATATACTCTATATGAAAATGTTTGAAATGTACCTTCACCGTCACTGTTGAAAGGTTTACTATTGATATACAGATAGTTAATATCAGATATACTATCACCATACTGTCACTTACCGTCACTATTTAGTGACGGCTATTAGGAGCATAAACCAATGACTTTTGGTGAAAAAGTCGGCGACTTTTCAAGCAAAAGTCACCGACTTAATGACATGAAGTGAGGTTAGTGAATGTAAAATTGATTTGCTTTCACTTATAAACATTTATTTTACAAGTAGATAGATAAGAAAGTGACAAAGTGAAAGTAGAAATTAAAAAATACATGTAGTATGCGTACAACGCCCTGCAAGGGCAAAAGCAACAATGTTACAGGTACCCAGGGTTAAGTGCTTTTGGCCTTTCAGGCCGGTTCGACCCACCTTCTTGCACCCAGGGCGATGCCCTGGGCTGGAAGCTTTCTGGCCTTTCAGGCCGGTTTTTTCTTAAAAAAAGCAAAAAAACACATATATAATAAGGTGTAAGCGAAAAGTTTGCTTACTTTTGCACCCCACAATCGGAAAGATTGAATAATTCAAGAATTGAAATATAGAAGAAAGGTATGCAAAAGAATCTGGTTATCGTAGAGTCACCTGCCAAGGCGAAGACTATTGAGAAGTTCTTGGGCAAGGACTTCAAGGTGATGTCGAGCTACGGTCACATCCGTGACTTGAAGAAGAAGGAACTAAGTATAGACGAGAAGTCGTTGGAACCCGAATACGAAATTCCCGAGGAGAAGAAGAAACTGGTCAGCGAACTGAAGAAGCTGTCGAAGCAGGCCGAGAAGGTGTGGTTAGCATCCGATGAAGACCGTGAGGGAGAAGCCATCTCGTGGCACCTGTGCGAGGTGCTGGGCTTAGACGAAGCTAACACCAACCGTATTGTGTTCCACGAAATCACGAAGTCGGCCATCTTGGAGGCTATTGAGCACCCACGCCACTTGGACATGAACCTGGTGAACGCCCAGCAAGCCCGCCGCGTGCTCGACCGTCTGGTAGGCTTCAAGCTGTCGCCCGTGTTGTGGCGCAAGGTGAAGCCCGCTTTGTCGGCAGGCCGCGTGCAAAGTGTTGCCGTCCGTCTGATTGTGGAGCGTGAGCGCGAGTTGCAGGCTTTCAAGAGCGAGCCCTACTACAGCGTCGGCGCCATTTTTGCCCTGACCAACGCCGACGGGTCGCAGTCGGAAGTGAAGGCTACGCTGAACACCCGCCTGAAGACCCACGAGGAAGTGCTGCAACTGCTGGAACAATGCAAGGAGGCCACCTTCACCGTGACAAGCGTACAGAAGAAGCCCACGAAGCGCACCCCCGCCCCACCCTTCACCACCTCAACCCTGCAGCAGGAAGCCGCCCGCAAGTTAGGCTTCACCGTCAGCCAGACGATGATGGTGGCACAGCATCTCTACGAGAACGGACGAATCACCTATATGCGTACCGACTCCGTCAACCTGTCGAAGCTCTGTTTGGGTGCCTCGAAGGAGGAGATTACGGAGCTCTACGGTGCCGAGTACTCCAATCCCCGCCAGTATCACACCAGCTCGAAGGGTGCCCAGGAAGCTCACGAAGCCATCCGCCCCACCTATATGGACAAGGCCACCATCGAGGGTACTGCCCAGGAGAAGAAGCTCTATGAGCTCATCTGGAAACGTACCATTGCCTCGCAGATGGCCGATGCCGAGATAGAAAGAACGACGGCAGAAATTGCCATTAACTATTCGCCATCGAACATTGGACAGTCACCATTGGCCATCGACCATTCATTCGTTGCACAGGGTGAAGTGGTGAAATTCGACGGTTTCCTGAAAGTCTATCGTGAATCAAGCGACGACGAAGAACAGCAAGACGAGTTCGGACACGTGTTGCCGCCATTACAGTCGGGGCAGCAGCTGACCCGCCGCGAAATCTCGGCTACCGAGCGCTTCAGCTTAGGTCCCCAGCGTTATACCGAAGCCTCGCTTGTGCACAAGCTCGAGGAGTTAGGCATCGGCCGCCCGTCGACCTACGCCCCCACCATCTCGACCATCCAGCAGCGTGAATACGTTCAGAAAGGTGACAAGAAAGGCGAGGAGCGCCCCTATACCGTTGACATTCTGAAGGGCAAGCAGATAACCCAGAAAGTGCGCAAGGAGGTGGTAAACTCGGACAAGGGCAAACTGATGCCCACTGACATCGGCATTGTGGTCAACGACTACCTTATGAAGAACTTCCCCGGCATTATGGACTACAACTTCACCGCCAAGGTGGAGCAGGACTTCGACCGCATAGCCGAAGGCGACGAGGCCTGGACCAAGATGATGAAGACCTTCGACCGCAATTTCGAGCCCACCGTCGAGAAGGCCATGAACAGCCGCAACGAGCACAAGGCCGGTGAGCGAGAGCTGGGCACCGACCCCAAGAGCGGCAAGCCCGTATTTGTGAAGATAGGCCGCTTTGGTCCTGTGGTGCAGATAGGCTCGGCCGTCGACTCGGAGAAGCCCCAGTTTGCCCAGTTGCCCAAGCACCTGAGCCTGGAAACGCTGACGCTCGACGAAGCCCTAGAACTGTTCAAGCTGCCTCGTGAGATAGGCAAGTACGAAGAACTGCCCGTCACCATCGGCGCAGGCCGCTTCGGTCCTTACGTGCTGCACGACGGCAAATACACCTCGCTGCCCAAGGGTGCCGACCCGATGGCCATTACCCTTGGCGAGGCCATCGAGCTGATTGAGGAAAAGCGCAAGCAGGAGACCCAGAAACACATCAAGATATTCCTTGAAGACGACAAGCTCGAAATCCTGAACGGTCGCTACGGTCCCTACATGGTGTACGACGGCAAGAACTACCGTCTGCCGAAGAACCTGCACGAGAAGGCTGCCCAGTTGTCGTACGAGGAATGCATGAAAATCATCAATAAGAATTAAGCATTGAAGAGGATTGTTCTGATAGGCTATATGGGGTCGGGCAAGACCACCGTTGGCAGGGCATTAGCCAAGGAGATAGGGATGCCGTTCTACGACCTGGACTGGTACATCGAAAGCCGCATGCGCAAGAAGATAAGCCAGATCTTTGCCGAACGGGGTGAAGAGGGCTTCCGCAAGATAGAGTGCAACATGCTGCACGAGGTGGCCGAGTTTGAGGACGTGGTCATCAGCTGTGGCGGCGGCACGCCCTGCTTCTTCGACAACATAGACTACCTGAACCAGCAGGCCCAGGTAGTCTATCTGCGCTGTGAGCCCGAAGTGCTGCACAAGCACCTGCTCATGGGCAAGGGAGACCGTCCGCTGCTGAAGGGCAAGACCCCCGACGAGCTGATAACATTCATTCGCCAGCAGTTAGAGTCGCGCGAACCTTATTATAATAAGGCGCGCTACACTTTGGACGTCAGCCTGATGGACAATACCGAGAAGATAAAGATAACTATCGAGAAACTGAGGGAACTACTAAACCTGGAAGCATTATGAAGAAATGGACCATTGAAGACGCCCGCGAAATGTACAACATTGGCGGTTGGGGCACCAACTACTTCGGCATCAACGACGAAGGCAACGTCTACGTCACGCCGTGTAAAGACTCTGTGCAGATAGACCTGCGCGAAGTGATGGACGAACTGGCACTGCGTGACGTTACCGCGCCAGTGCTGCTCAGGTTTCCCGATATTCTGGACAACCGCATCGAAAAGACTTGGAGCTGTTTCAAGAAAGCGGCCAAGGAGTATGATTACAAAGGCGAGAACTACGTGATTTACCCCATCAAGGTGAACCAGATGCAACCCGTAGTAGAGGAGATAATCTCGCACGGCCGTAAGTTCAACCTCGGACTGGAGGCCGGCTCGAAGCCCGAGCTGCATGCCGTCATCGCCATGCAATGCCAGAGCGACTCGGTCATCGTCTGCAACGGCTACAAAGACCAGTCGTACATTGAGCT
>JAEEGL015665533.1_pt1 | contig 11351 bp, 10 predicted proteins | sample 9134231 | NCBI WGS metagenome assembly JAEEGL01 (sample SAMN16246548, study PRJNA631951) | gut metagenome | biome: gut microbiome; feature: rumen; material: fiber-attached | host: Bos | place: Iran: Karaj | collected 2018-10
GAGCCGCCAAGGTGAGGAAGCTTCTCCATATAACCCTGGATAATGTCGGAACCGGCATTGGACGTCATTATCAGGATGGTGTTCTTGAAGTCAACGGTGCGGCCCTTGTTATCCGTAAGTCGCCCGTCATCAAGGACTTGCAGCAGGATGTTGAACACATCCGGATGGGCTTTCTCTATCTCGTCGAGCAGAACTACGGAATAGGGTTTGCGGCGCACGGCCTCAGTGAGCTGACCGCCCTCGTCGTAGCCGACATATCCCGGAGGGGCGCCGACCAGACGGCTGACGGTGTGACGCTCCTGGTATTCACTCATATCGATACGGGTGATCATATTCTCGTCGTTGAAGAGGAATTCGGCCAGAGCCTTTGCCAGCTCCGTCTTTCCGACGCCGGTGGTGCCCATAAAGAGGAAGGAGCCTATGGGGCGCTTCTCGTTGGATAGACCGGCACGGTTGCGGCGGACGGCGTCGGCGACGGCGCGTATTGCAGCATCCTGGCCGACCACGCGCTTATGCAGCGCATCTTCCATCCTAAGGAGCTTGTCCTTCTCGCTCTCGAGCATCCTGTTCACGGGAATGCCTGTCCACTTGGCCACGACTTCTGCTATATCTTCCGGCGTAACCGCCTCTGTGACAAGAGGTTCCTTTATCTGGGCCTGCTTGGCCGAAAGCTCGTCTATGGTCTTCTTGGCCTGGGCCATACGGCCATACCGCAGCTCGGCTACCTTGCCATAGTCGCCTGCACGCTCGGCGTTCTGGGCTTCTATGCGATAGTCCTCCATCTGCTGGCGGGCGCTCTGCAGCGAGGACAGTATGGACTTCTCCTCGTTCCAGCGGGCCATCAGCTTGTCCCTCTCGGCCACCAGGCCGTTCAGCTCGGACTCAATCTTGTCGAGCTTGAGCGAAACGCCTTCGCGCTTGATCGCCTCCTTCTCAATTTCCAGCTGGCGGATGCGGCTGTTGAGGTCGTCGATAGGCTCCGGAACGGAGTTCATCTCCAGACGGAGCTTCGAGGCCGCCTCGTCCACGAGGTCTATGGCCTTGTCCGGCAGGAAACGGCTGGTAATATAGCGGTGCGAGAGGTTCACGGCAGCGATAAGTGCGTCATCCTCAATGCGTACGCGGTGGTGGTTCTCATATTTTTCCTTCAGGCCTCGGAGGATGGATATGCTCTCGGCGGGCGAGGGCTCGTCGACCATCACCATCTGGAAACGACGCTCCAGGGCCTTGTCGGTCTCGAAATATTTCTGATATTCGTCAAGGGTCGTGGAACCGATGGTGCGGAGCTCCCCTCGCGCGAGCGCGGGTTTCAATATATTGGAGGCGTCCATCGCACCGGAGGTCTTGCCTGCGCCGACCAGCGTGTGAATCTCATCGATGAACAGGATTATCTCGCCTGCGCTGTCCACGACTTCCTTCACCACGCCCTTGAGCCTTTCCTCGAACTCGCCCTGGTATTTCGCACCGGCGATGAGGGAACCCATATCCAGGGAATATAACTTCCTGTCCTTGAGGTTCTCCGGCACCTGACCGTCCACGATCTTCTGGGCTATGCCTTCGGATATGGCGGTCTTGCCGACGCCAGGCTCGCCGACCAGGATAGGGTTGTTCTTGGTGCGGCGGCTCAGGATCTGGAGGACCCTTCGGATTTCGTCGTCCCTGCCTATGACAGGGTCCAACTTGCCTTGCGACGCCAGATCATTCAGATTGGTGGCAAAGCGTGAAAGAAACTGTAAATTATTCTGTGCCATATGTTTATCTCCTTTTTACCACCACGGGACATACGGAAAAAGCCGCCTGCCCGGGGGCAAACGGCTTAAGTCCAAATTGCATTCCAGAGGCCTAGCCTCTGACAAAGTGTCAGTTACTCCTGTGCGGGAACCTCTTCTGGAACCGGAGCGGCGGGGAATTCCACCTGACCGGCTGCCTGCTGCTCGATCTGTTCGGTCACATCCATTGTGCTGCGGCCTTTGCCGAGGGTGAAGGAAGTGACGATGGACAGGACGAGGATGAAAGCCACGAGGCCCCAGGTGAACTTCTCAAGTGCGTCTGCCGTCTGGCGGACACCGAAGGTCTGGTTGGCAGCTACGAAGTTGCTGGCGAGACCGCCGTCCTTTCCGCTCTGGAGGAGGACCACGATGGTGAGAAGTATGCTGGCTATGACCACAAGGATCGTCAGGACCAAAAATAATACGTTGCTCATATTCTAATTATTATCCAATTTTTCGATAAGGGATGCAAAGTAAGCACTTTTTTCTGGAAAATTCAAGAGAAGACGGGAATAAATGCGCTTTGCCTGGTCATAATAGCCCTGTTCGGCATAGATTTGCGCCAGTGTCTCGGTGCAGAATTCATCGTCGAGCTCCACTTCGGAGAAATCTTTGTCCTGGCGGGCCTTCTGGGCGAAACGCGAAAAGACGTTGTCGCCTTCTTCGCGGACTCCGTCATACTGGGCCTGCGTGAAGAAATCGCCTCCGGCCACGCGCACGGACCTCTGCTTATCCATCTCATCCTGAGCGAGATAGCCTTCGAGAATCTGCTTGACGTCCTTGTCGGAGCAGTCCGCCTTGCGCTCGGCCAGCATCATATCCGCTATGATGTCCCGGGCGCCCATATAGAAGGCCGCATCGCCCAGAGGGGCAGTGCCCCAGGCATCGCCGCCCGAACGCAACATCCTCACGCACAATTCCTTACGTGCAGCGCCATACCACGGATACAGGGCCACCACGCCGGCCAGTTCGGCCGGGTTGAGCTTTTTTATGTTGATATAATCAGCCATATACTACCAGTTGGCTACCGTTGCATTGAGAATGTCCTCGCAGAGTTTCTCGACTATCTCCTCGCACAGGCTGGACTCCACGGCGTCGAGCGACTGGGTGGAATCATAGTCGGCATAGGCGGAGAAAGACTTCTCGAAATCCTCTTCGGGATATTTCTTATTGTTATAGGTTATCTTCACAGTGACCGTAAGGCGGTTCTGGGCGGCTACTTCGTTTGCCGTCACCGCGGTCGCCTTGACGTCATAGCCCGACACGGCGCCCGTTATCTCAAGGTCGCCGTCTTCGTCGATCTGCTCCAGGCGGGTCATCTTGCGGAACTTGTCCTTGAGGGCCTCGGTGAGGTCGTTGGAAAGGGACGGGTTCACACGCAGGGCCGTGTAGTCGAAATAATTGATTGTCACCGACTTGACATCAGGCTGGATGGACGTTCCGGAGAAGGAATAGTTGATGACGCTGCAGGCGCTGAGGAACGTCAGCACCAGGACGAGGGCCGATATGCGGAAGGGTCTAGTCATTGCTCTTGGGGTTACGGAATTCGGGCGGGAGCTTGCGGTAGAGGGTCCTTTCGGATATGCCGAGCTCTTCGGCGGCCTTCTTGCGGTTGCCGTGATGCTTTTCCAGGGCCTTGCGGATAAGGTCTTCCGAGGCTCCGCGGATGGAAAGCGAGGAGACGGCCTCGCGGCTGTGGGATATGACAGGGGGCTTGACGGGCTCCACATCTTCCTGGATATCAACATCTTCCCAGGAGGGCTCGGGACGGGTGACATAGTCCGGCACGGGGTCGGGAAGGGCGGGCTGCTGGAAGCCTCCTCCCTTGACCAGCTTCTCGAGCTCGCTGACCTTGGCCGAGAGGCTGTATATGGCCTTGAAAATCTCCTGGCGGTCGGCGTCGGACAGGCCGGAGCCGGAGTCGCCAACGAGCACGGGAAGGGCGTTGGGGTCGTCCTTGGGGATATATCGCGAAAGGGTCGCTGCGGTCACCTCCATCCTTTCGGAATATGGCGAAAGTCTCTCAGACTCAAGGGCTTCCACCGTCTCGGCTATGTTCTTGAGCTGGCGGATGTTGCCGGGCCAGCGGTAGGCGCGCAGGAGCTCTATGGCATCGTGCGTGAGGTTGACCTTGCGCATTCCGTATTTCTCCGAGAAGTCGGTCGCGAACTTGCGGAAGAGAAGGTAGATGTCTTCCTTACGGTCGCGCAGGGCAGGCATATTGATCTGGATGGCGTTAAGGCGGTAGTAGAGGTCCTCGCGGAACTTGCCCCTGGAGACGGCGTGGCGAAGGTCCACGTTGGTGGCGGCGATTACCCTCACGTCGGTCTTGCTGACCTTGGAGGAACCCACGCGGGTGTATTCTCCTGACTGGATGACCCTCAGCAGTTTAGCTTGAGACGGGAGGGGCAGTTCGCCCACTTCGTCGAGGAAGAGGGTGCCTCCGTCGGCCTCCTCGAAATAGCCTTTTCGGGCCTCGATGGCGCCCGTGAAGGAGCCTTTCTCGTGGCCGAAGAGCTCGGATTCGATTGTGCCTTCGGGGATGGCTCCGCAGTTGACGGCGAAATATTTGCCGTTACGGCGGCGGCTCAGCTGATGGATGATTTTCGGAATGTTCTCCTTTCCTACGCCGCTTTCTCCCGTCACGAGGACGGTAAGGTCCGTCGGGGCCACGGCAACCGCGGTCTCAAGCGCCCTGTTCAGCCCGGGGTCGTTGCCTACTATGTCGAACTTATTCTTAAGTTTCTGTAATTCCTGTGAATCCATATTTGGCAAAGTTAACCAAATTTGATAGAATATCAAAATTCCACCCCTCCCTCAGCCGTCTGTGCGCAGGAAAGGGCTATCAGTCGTTGTGGAGGCGGCCGGGACGGGAGACGGCAAACAGGCCTGCGAAGGTGAGTGCGGAATTCAGCAGGAGGAGCTCATAGCTGAAATGATATCCGGCGAACCAGCGTTCGGAATTGAGGTCCAGCACCAGGCAGAGCAGCGGGGCGGCGACGGCAACCAGCGGGACCAGGCGGTCGCCGCCGGCCCTGGTGAAGGAGCGCCTTGTGAGGATGCCGAAAAGGAACATACCGAGGATGGGACCATATGTGTAACTGGCAAGACGGTAGACCGCGTCGATGGCGGAAGTGTTATTCAACAAGCTGAATATCACTATTGTAGCTGCCATCAGGACGGCCATCACCGGATGGACCGTCCGGCGCAGTCGGCGTACCTGCTCCTCCGAACGGCCTTTCACCGACAGGATGTCCACAGTGAAGGACGTGGTGAGGGCGGTAAGGGCAGAACCGCCGGCGCCATATGCGCAGGAAACCAGCCCGAGGACGAACAATATCCCCACCACAGCGGGAAGACCGCCGCCGGTGGCAACTGCCGGGAACAGCTTGTCGCCCGTCTCGGTGATTCCCTCAGAGGCTGCAAAAGTGTAGAGCAGCACGCCCAGGCAGAGGAAAAGGAATATGACAACCACCTGCAGTAAACTACTGACCATGAGGTTCTTCTGCGCATCGCGGAAGTTCTTGCAGGCGAGCGAACGCTGCATCAGGTCCTGGTCCATTCCCGTGGTTGCAATCACCACCAGGAAGCCGCCGAGGAACTGCTTCCAGAAGAACTGCGGATGGTTCACGTCGTCAAAGAAGAACACCCGGCTGAGGTCGCTGTCCCGGATAAGGCGCGAAATGCTGTGAATTTCGAGGCTACGTGCTATGAAAACAATGGCAAGCACCACGGCGGAAACCATCACGACGGTCTTCAGGACATCCGTCCATATGACCGACTTGACGCCGCCGCGCCACGTAAACAGCAGCACTATTGCTACGTTTATCACAGCATTCACCCAGAAGGGCAGCCCCAGCGGGTCAAACAGCAGCATCTGCAGCACCAGGCACACCAGGAACAGCCTCACCGAAGCCCCTAACATCTTGGAAATGAAGAAGAACCAGGCGCCGGTGCGGTATGACGCAAGGCCGAACCTCTGCTCGAGATACTGGTATATGGACACGGCGCCGAGGCGGTAATACAGAGGCGTCAGCACGAAGGCGATGACGGCATATCCCGCCACGAATCCAAGGCACATCTGGAGGTATCCGAAGCCGCTCACGCCCACCATTCCGGGCACAGAGACGAACGTCACTCCGGACATGCAGGAGCCTATCATAGCTATGGCGACCACCCACCATTTCTGGCTGCGGCCGCCTGAGAAGAAATCCGCATTGCTCCCTTTGGAGGAAGCAACGCGGGATATTCCAAGCACAGCAGCGAAATAGGCTGCTATAGTGGCGATTACACTACCTGTACTGAGCAAATTCTACGTCTTTTTCAGCACGCTCTGCGAAGGCTTTCACCTTGCCGGCCTTCTCAAGGCAGTCGGCTACGGCCTCGGCATCGCCGCGGCGGGCGGCTATGATGGCGCGCAGGTAATTGGAACGGGGGCACTTGCAGGTGAGGGCCTTTTCGGCGGCCTCAGGGTTGTCGACCAGGATCTGGGCGAGGGCGGCGTTGAAGCCGGTCTTGCCGCTAAGTGCCTGGGCAGCAGACTCATACTCTCCGCGGAGGATATCCACCACGGCCTGGTTGGCCTTGGACTCGTCAGTGCCGGCCTTCTTGAAGTATTTGGCTGCAGCGTCGAGGTCGCCTTCGCCCAGGGCAATGACGCCGAGGGCGTTCTCAACTTCGGCATCCTTCTCCTTCACCCTGGAGAAAGCCTTCTCAGCCTCGGAGACCTTGCCGGCCTGCAGGAGGGCAACGCCGAGGTTGAACTGGGCGCGGTCGCTGCCATATTTGTCTATGGCCTTCTTGTAGAGTTCGGCCTTCTTGGCGGGCTCTTTCACCAGCGAAGCGGCACGCAGGAGGGCTTCCTCGTCGAGCACGTCGATATTCTCATCGACCAGGGCGAGAAGTTCCTCGGAGGAGTAGTTCTGATACTCGACGTTGGCTATGAAGCGGGCGCGGCGCAGTTCGGGAAGGACCGTGCTCTTGAGGGAGGTGTAGACCTCGGATATATTCTTGATTTCGCTCTCGCGGACGGCAGGGTCGCTGTACATACTCAGAACCCTGAGGATCAGGTCCTTATCCTCGATGTTGGACTTCGAAACGAGCTCCTGGAAGCCTTCCCAGTCCTGGCCGACGCTCTTGACGGAGGTCTCGCCGGTCTCCTTGCCCTTGGTCACCTTGTCGAAAGCCTTTTCACCGGTCTTGGAGCGCTGCTCGGAGAGCTTGGTGTTGAGCTTCTCGCCGCCGTCGGGGGAGGCATATGCCACCACCTCGGTGCCCACTAGGGTCTTGCGCTCATTGGCCTTGATTTCGTCGAGAGCGGCCTGGAAGTCCTTGATGGACTGGGAGTTGAGCTCCTTGCCGGAAACGTCGGCGGAGTTGATACCATAGAGGATCTGGCCTTCCTCGGTCTGGATGAGGACTTCCTGGTAGTTGTCGGGTTTGTAGGCCAGCTCACCGTCCTTTTCCACGAGCATATAGGTCGTGTTGCAGCCGTCGGCGACCTTCTTGATGGGGAGTTCCCACCTCTGGTTGCGGGCAATGACCTTGCCGCGGAGCACCAGACGTGCGTTTTCCATGCCTTCGGCATATTCGAAATGGACCTTCTCGCGGACTGTCTGGCCCTTGGAGGAGACGGCCTTGTAGTTGTCCTTTACCTTCTCGCCCTGGTAGTAGATGGGTTTCATCTCGGCCTCGCCGCCGTCATACAGAAGCACGGGAGTGACCTCGAGGATGGCCTTGGGATGGAAATATTTGTCGGGATAAGTGACTGAGACAGTGGCGTCTATCTCTCCGGCAACCACTTCGAGCACCTCGGGCTCGCAGGTCACTTTCACGTTTTCGGCCATCTCGGCCATCTTGGCCGGGGAAGCGCAGGCAGCAGCCGCGATGCCAAGGACCGCGACAGCAAGGATCTGGAATGATTTCTTCATATTGCGTTAAAAATTATGTTCAAGTCCACAAATATAAATAAAATATTCCGGTTCCCCGCCCCTGCGGCGGCTTTTTATTTCGCTATTTTGATATTCTATCAAATTTAGTTACCTTTGTAGGCTTAATTTTAGATAAAAACAAAGAAATAATATTCAAAATGAGAAAGTTAGTTACCGTAGCACTGGCAGCAGCCATATCCCTGTGCGCATTTGCACAGGATGATGATAATGAAAGTTTCGACAACGTCGAAAAATCCGTACTTTCCGGCGACCTGCTCAGGCTTCCTACACGCAGCGACGTCGTTTCCGTGATATTCCTGGACCACATCGGCTGGGGCACCAACGTCATATCTACCAAAGACTTCAATCCCTGGCACAGGCAGTCCGGCAACTTCTTTGTCAATCTCATCGGGCTCAAGGTCGCCCCTGCTTCCTGGTTCGACTTCACGCTGGGCATAGACTTCGGCGTGCAGTATTTCGCTTCCTGGGATGATCTCTTCTCCAGGGACGACAGCGGAAGGCTCACTATGACGAAATTCGCCACGAAATACCCCGGCGTAGGCCTGACAAAGAGCCGTTCATCGTTCAACAACCTGTATTTCTCCGCCCCCGCCCTTCTTGAATTCAAGTGGGACAGGTTCACGTTCGCCGCGGGTGCCGAGGCTGCCCTCAACTTCGCAGGAGGCACCTCCTACTCTTTCAACGCTGGCTACCGCCACGAGGAAGGCGACACCAATGGCCTGGAAGTCAATCTGTTCAGCTGGGACGTGATGGCCGTGATATCCTATTCCAAAGTGGGTGTCTTCGCCAAATGGCGTCCCGCTTCGGTGCAGGTGCTCAAGGGCGCTCCACAGTTCAGCTGGTGGACTATAGGCGGCGTGCTCGGTTTCTAAGAATATGGCATATAAGAAGATAGAACAATACGACGAGCAGTGCACGCGGGACCTTTCTGCCCGTGTGAAGGACATCCTCGGCCTGCTCGGCGAAGACTCTTCCCGCGAGGGGCTTCTCAAGACCCCGGAGCGGGTGGCGAAGTCGCTCCAGTTCCTCACCCAGGGCTACACCCAGGACGGCGAGGAAATCTTGCGCTCCGCCCTGTTTGAAGCTCCTGACAGCCAGATAGTTATCGTTAAGGACATAGAACTGTTCTCGATGTGCGAGCACCATCTGCTGCCCTTCATCGGCAAGGCCCACGTGGCATATATCCCCGACAGGCATATCACCGGCCTGAGCAAGATTGCCCGGTGCGTCGAGGTCTATGCGCGCAGGCTCCAGGTCCAGGAAAGGCTCACGGTGGAGATCCGAGACTGCATCGAGAAGGCCCTCAGCCCGCTGGGCGTTGCGGTCGTCATCGAAGCGACCCACACCTGTATGTGTATGAGAGGCGTCCAGAAATCCGGTGCACTCACGACCACTTCAGCATTCAGCGGCGCCTTCCTGCGCTCCGAAAAGACCAGAAACGAGTTTTTAAACCTTATAAAGAAATGAGAAAATACTTCTTTGCAATAGCTGCAGCGGTGCTTTGTCTTGCAGGCTGTAAGGCTGCGAAAGAGAATGTCTCTCCCGCAGTGACGGTCAGTATGAGCGCAGACGAAGCTTTTTCATCCGACGGCAGCGCCACCCTCGTATTCACCCTGAGCGAGGCCATTTCCACGAACGTGAAGGTGACCCTGGCGGTCTCTTCCGGGGTCCAGAGCGGCAGGACGGCCATCGCGGCCGATGCCGTCAGGTTCGAGATGAACCCCGTCATCGTGCTGATGAACAAGACTTTAGTGCACGCGAAAGTCACCGTGGCCAAGTCCGCCCTGAAGAAGAACGCGCAGCTTTGCGTGGTCATCGAAGGGGCCGAAGGAGCCAAGGTGAAAGCCGGCGAGGACAAGGTATATATCAACTGGACGGGCGAAGATGCCCCTGACGACGGTTCCGAAAACTATGGCGGTTCCGATGAGCCTTCCGACTCTGAAGATCCTTCCGAATCCCAGGATCCTTCCGAATCCCAGGATCCTTCCGAGGACACCTCCTCCGACCCTTCGGCAGAGCCCGGCACGGTCGACCTCAATCCCACAGCGGGATGGACAGTGACCTACGACGGCGTCCAGAACGTCGAATTTGAGAGCGGCTCCGAGGACTGCGCGGTTGTTACCGCCACCGGCCACAAGGGCGAATATGTCTACTTCCTCCTGATGGAAGGCGGATGGTTCGAGAATGATATGGGCTCAGATCCCGAAGCCCTTATGCGGGAGGCTGAGGCCTATATCGTGGAAGATGCAGAATATTACGAGTGCGACATCCTCGACCTTATCTACAACGACGACCCCGCCAACGAGTATTTCGACATTCTCGATGCCGGCGACTGGGAGATTTTCGCGATAGGAATGACCGCCGACGGCAAGACGACCGGCCACTGGGCCTGGGCTGCCTTCACGGTGGAAGCCGCCGCTCCCAAGGAGATCGACATCACCGGCCCCATCACCAAGGTAGATTCCTGGCAGGCAGAATATCTGGGCCGCGAAATGAGTGAATACACCGACGAGGACACCGGTGAGACGGAAACTTATTCTTCGGACTACGTGCGCGTTCCCTGGAGCGAAAGCACATACTTCTATTTCGATATGTACGAAAAGGGTGAGCTCTCCGATGCCGATCCCGCCGAGGTCATCACGGACCTTATGAACTACGTCATCGGAGACTATGAATCATATGTGGACCTGTTCGAGAGCTTAGGTCTGGAACCCGACGTCGATCTTACCAGTTGGTTCAACGACGCAGAATATGACTATGCCGCCTTCGATGACTGCGAAATCGCTGAATATGACTTATTTATATTCGAAATCGACTCCGACTGCAACCCCACCGGACGCTATAATATAACCACGGTTAATATAACCGGCACGCCGGATTATTCCCCTTATTCAGAGGCTCCCAGGAAAGCCGTCAAGCGCGGCCCCTTCAAAGCCCGCAAGGCCCCTGGGGCAAAGACCAGGAAGATATTCAGATCCAACTTTAAACATTAATACTTAATTTTTAAGACAATGAAAAAGATTTTTGCAGCAGCCGCAGCTCTTCTTATGCTCGCAGGCGCAAACGCTTTCGCCCAGATTTCTGTCGGCGCAGGCTATCTCAATTCAACCCTTGACAGCAAGTACAACGGCAACAAGGTCAGCGAAGGTGCAAGGGGCGCAATGAACGGTTTCTACGTTGGCGCATCCTACAACCTCAAGTTCGGTGAGTTCGGTATCGCTCCCGGTATCTACTACTCCTTCCTCGGCGGTTCCGACAAGGCTATCTTAAATACGGATGTCAAGGCAGTCGAGCAGGCTATCAACGTTCCCGTGAACTTCAACTACGGCTACAACCTCAACGGTGTCCGCCTCTTCGCATTCGCAGGCCCTACCGTACAGTTCGGTCTCGTTTCCAAGACCACTACCACCAACAGCGGCGTTTCAGTTGTCACTAACTATTATGCTGACAACTCCAACTACAGCCGCTTCAACCTCTATCTCGGCGGCGGTCTCGGAGCTGACCTGATGGACCAGATCCAGGTTACCGTCGGCTTCGACTACGGTGTCCTGAACCTCTACAAGGGAAGCGATTCCAAGGCAAGCCAGCACCGCTACAACCTCAAGCTCGGTGTTGCATACCTCTTCTAATC
>JAEEGL016273195.1_pt1 | contig 11351 bp, 10 predicted proteins | sample 9134231 | NCBI WGS metagenome assembly JAEEGL01 (sample SAMN16246548, study PRJNA631951) | gut metagenome | biome: gut microbiome; feature: rumen; material: fiber-attached | host: Bos | place: Iran: Karaj | collected 2018-10
AAAATATTTTTGGTAAAAATGAAAAAACCTCGCATATAAGTTAAGTGAGAGGACGTTTTGTCTTCTTGCTCAACAATTGACGCGGAGGTTTCTCTATGTCACATTGTTTGGCCTTTGGCCTCTTGCAGAAAGGAAAGATGAAATGGACTACCTTTTGGTGGCCATTATCATGTTGTTGGTGGTTCTTCTTATCCGAAAAAGATAAGTTGAATAGCCTCTAAGGCATAAAAAAAGAGGGGGAATCCGTCGCTGTGCTCGGACCCTCTCTACCACCAATTTCATTATAGCACAGCCTCTTTGATTCGCAAGAGGCCACTGGCCTTGAGTTGGTTTAACAAGTTTGAGCTATTCCGCCGACATAATGCCAGGTGCCTGACTGGTTGCCATCAGAATAAGAATTATTGGTTTTATAAGATCTAGCCGCTGTTATCCAATTAGTACTGCAATTAGGACCTTGAATGGAATATGGTAAATAGACCGTTGGTTCAGTGGAGCAATCGCCAGGAATAACCAAACTGCCTTGCGCTATTTTGGCATATGATGAAGGGCAAGGACCAACAAACCATTCTAATCGTTTAGATGAGAATGCTTGGCTCTTTAAATCAGCGCGTCTCTTTGTGTGGTTAGCAGCATTACTGCTATCGTAGTGGAAATCGAAATAACGACAATTATTTAAACGCATAAATGCGTTTGATTCCACAACTAAGAGGGATAATGGAAATACTACGTGGTCAATATTCGTACAATCACGGAAAGCACCAGCGCGTACGGTGTCTACATTATCAGGGAGATTAAGAGTTACCAAACTCGTAGTAAAAGCACAAGTATAATAATCAATGACTTTTTGATTTACAATTGTCAAGGAAGTTAAGGAATTTGGAATATAGAAAGTGTATTTATTGCTAAAGCCACTAATTGAGTAATCGATATCAACTTTATAGGTATTAGCAAAGCTAGTTTCGGAAAATACGGCTCCTAAATAGGAAGGAATTAATCCCACAGTCATACTTTGCACATGTGACCAACCCTGGAAAGCCTCCCAACCAAGCAAAGTGAGATTAGGCATATTAATAGAAGTGATAGGGCAACTACTACAAGCAAAACAAGACACGCCGATTTTTTTGATATTAGTGGTGTTAGAAATACTTGTAAGTCCACAACCATAGAAACATCTATTGCCTAATTCCACACTGGCGTTTTGGAAATTAACGCTCGCTAAAGAAGAACATCCTTCGAAAGCAGAAACCCCAATTGTTTTAAGACCAGCAGGAAGAATAATAGAGGTTAAATTTGTACACCCCATAAATGCTCCATCTCCAATGGATGTGACAGTGCTCGGAATGGTCACGGAAGAGAGGCTGGTACAATTCTTAAACAAATAATTAGGAATAGTGGTGGTGTTGGAAGGAATATCGATGGATTGGACACTTGAACCCATGAATGCTTCTTCGCCAAAACTCTTTCCACCTGATCCAAGGTTATATACTGTCGCGGTACAATTTTGGAATGCACCTTTACCGATTGTGTGTAAATTAACGAAAGTCAAAGTGGATAAAGAAGTACAATTACGGAAAGCATAACTATCTACCATGGTTATGGTCTCAGGAATGCTTAATGAAGAAATCGTAGTAATTCCATCAAAGAAAGAAGTACAAATCTTATATCCACCTAAGATAGTCACAGAAGTTAATGTCGTAGGAAGAGAAGAGAAATAGGCAGAAATACGTAAACTTGCGGCGTTTGGAATAGTTAAGGACACTAAGGAAGTAGCATCTTTTAACACTTGGTTAGGAATAGTGGTGCAACCAGCATTAAATGTCACAGTTTGCAAAGCAAAGCATTTTTGGAATGCTCCAGTCATGACTTTGGTTAATGCTTCATTTGCGGTCCAACTAGTTCTTGAACCATTGAATATTCCATAATAGAAAGTCGACATATCTGCGCTATATAAATCACCATCGCTAGTGACATAGAAATTCTCACTATCTTCGGTAATCGTTTCTAATAATGGAGTGGTCGCTAAGAAATTTCCTTCCGCGGCTTCTAAGTTCCCTAAATCAATTCTTTTTAAAGCAGGCATGTTATAAATGCTCGACACTTTTTCTACTCCACTTAACGTAATACTTTCGATATGTGGAAGGTTCCAAATAGTGCTTCCAGAAATGTTTTTCGCTGTAATAGTTAACTCTTTTAAAGAAGCAGGAACAGCTTCGTTATTATCACCGAATAACTTATAAGAATAACTACCATAAGAATCGGAAGCGCCAATTAAACCAGTATTAAGGCTCTCTAAAGAAGTATAAGCACTTAATACATTAGCTGTTCCGGTTCCTACAGGATATCCATCTAATGTGTTAGGAATAGTCATCTCTTTCACGCTCGGATCGATATTCACTTTAGTGATACGAGCGTATTGTACGGAAGATTCTGTATAAAGTTCATATTCAAAATCAGGAAGTGGTTCTTCACTAGAAGAAGGACTGGGGACACTTTCATCACTATCGGAATGATCTCCGCTATTCGTGGATTCTGTGTCTTCATCTTCGCTGTCACTACTAAAATCTCTCCATCCCTTGGGCATAAAAATATCGCACCCTGTTAATAGGAAGGAAGATAATAACAAACAAAAAATACGTTTCTTCATAATAAACTACCTGATTTCTTCAATAATTTAGCATAAAAGTAGTTATAAAACTACTATGTCTATCATTTTTCCAGTTGCCACCAATAAAAAAAGAAGCGGTTAACCGCTTCTATTAAAAGATATTATCTAATGACGCAATGAATGCATCTAATTCACTTAAGTCTTTTATTTTAGCACCGCTAGCTTGGGCGTGACCTCCGCCTTCCCATTGTTGAGCAATGCCGGAAATATCTCTTTCTTTACTACGGATAGAAATTCTCCAGCAAGGTTCCTTTTTGTCCTCTGTGATAGAGCACCAAGCATCAATACCTTCGATGTTAGAAAATAGGTTAACATTTTCTTTACCTCTCTCGGTGGTTATTTTTAATCTTTCTTGGGTTTCTAAATCAAGAGTGTAATAGGCCACATGACCTTTTGGAGAGATATGGAAATTGTTCAAAACATAAGCGGTGACATATAAATCATCGACTTTCTTTTGATACATATTTTGATAGATTTTAGAAATGTTGATTCCCGCTTTTAACAAATATTCCGCCACTTCAAAAGTTAATTGAGTAGTGGAACTATATTGGAATCTTCCAGAATCACCCACTAAAGCGGTGTAGAAATAAGAAGCAGCAAGTTCGCTCATCTTATAATCTTTATAACTTGCTAACATAGCGACCACGATTTCTGCGGCAGCTGCGGTTTCTATATCTCTCACCACAACACTTCTAGCGAAATGCTCTTCGCCTGGATGATGGTCGATAAATACTCTGTATTTTCCTTTTTTAAAACGAGGATCCGCAATTCTCTTGGTCGCGGAAACATCGACGACAATTGTTAAGAAAGGTTCTTGAAACCATTCCTCATTTAAATTGTCCATTTCTGGATATAAGCGAGGAGTAAAAGTAACGTGATTGTCACCTAATACTTTTACTTCTTTGTTGGGGAAGTTATCCTTAATCCATGTCGCCAAACCCATTTGGGTGCCCAAAGCATCAAAGTCGGGCATGATATGACGGAAAATAGCAATTCTGTCATATTTTTCAATGAGTTTTAAGACCTTTTTAAATTCTTTTTTATGGTCTAAACCATATTGTTCTAATCTTGTTTTTTCTTTCATAATTATCCTTTAATGCCGATTTCATAAGCATCTCTAGCAATCATCACTTCTTCGTCTGTAGGAATCACAACCACTTTGATTTTGCTATTTGGCGCACTAATAACGGCTTCTTTACCATGAATTTGACTATTGATTTCTTCATCAAGAACGACACCTAATGAAGAATTTAATTCTTTACAAACATCTCTTCTGGTTCTTGATTCGTTTTCGCCAATACCGGCAGACCAAATCAAGAGGTCACAACCACCTAATCTGACAAAGTATTGACCGATATAATCGCATATTCTTCTAATAAATAATTGATTTGCAAGGATGCATCTTTGGTCACCTTTTTCGACACCCGCTAAAACGTCACGGGAATCAGAATAACCAGCGACACCCATAAAACCAGATTTCTTGTTAAACATTTGATAAACTTCTTCCGCGGATTTACCAGTTTGTTCAATAACAAAATTAAAGACACTGGGATCCATATCACCAGTTCTTGTGCCCATCATAATGCCACCTAATGGAGACAAACCCATAGAAGTAGCGACACACTTGCCATCTTTAATCGCGGTGATAGAAGCGCCGCTTCCGATATGGCAAGAAATGATACGAGGATGTTTAACACCTTCAAGATATTTCAAACCTTCTTGAGCGAGATACTTATGAGAAGTGCCATGCGCGCCATATCTTCTAATGTCATATTGTTCACTCAATTCAAAAGGAATGGGGAACATATAATCTTGTGGTTCCATAGTTTGATGGAAAGCAGTATCGAAAACCGCGACTGCAGGACAATTTGGTAAAACTTCTTTAAAAGCGCGATAACACACTAAATGTGCGGGGTTATGAAGTGGGGCTAAAGGAATCAAAGATTCTATCTTTTCTTCTGATTCTTTATTAAATAAAACACTTCCTGAATAGTACTTGCCACCTTGCACAACGCGGTGTCCAATCGCTTTAATTTCGTCAAAAGATTTAATAATACCTTTTTCTAATAAAGCATTCACAACCATCTTAGCGGCTACAGCGTGGTTAGGAAAAGCGGGGAATGTTTGTTCCTTTTTATCATTATATTTAATAGTGAAAATGCCATCGGCTAAACCGATTCTTTCACAATTTCCGGAACATAAAACTTTTTCTTCCGGCATCTCATATAATTTGAATTTTAATGAGCTACTTCCGGAGTTAACTGTCATTACTTTTGCCATATTAAAACCTCTTATAATCATTTTTCATTATTTCATATTTATGAACTATATTCAATTTTGCCTTTTAGAAAATGTCCATGCTTTTCTTTTTTATTTGTTGTCATCTATAATATGCAAGAGGATTTCCTATGAAGAATAAATTGGTTCTCTTTCTTTCTTTTGTGACTCTTTTAGTCACGGGTTGTGCTAATAATAGCAAATCAAACATCTCAAATTCTGAGGATGCTTCTAATAGTGGCTCTAGCAAAGATTCCTCTATTTCTCTTTCAGAAGAAGGTGGAAGTTTTAACGTTAAATTCTATGTTAACACGCAAACATTCACTTCTTGGGATCCAAGGCCATCAGGCTATTTTGTCCATGCTTGGGGAGAACAAATTAGAGATACAGTAGAACCAGTGGTTTTTGATACATGGGGAAATAAAATTATGGAATTAGTGGAAGAAAACCTCTATTGCGTCACCTATGAGATTCCAACCGATACAGCCATCACCGGTGTCGTCTTTGCTTTTAAGCAAGGTGATGCGACAAAGCAGACTATTGATATGGATTGTCGCATTCAACAAAATGGTAGCTACGCCATTCAATATGATGGTTCTCAATGGATAGAAGTGCAAAAAGACGTATGGAAAATGAGTGCTTCCATCGTTCCATATAATTAATAGAAAGGATATTTTATGAACAAAAAATTATTTCTAGCTTTGCCCTTATTAGCGATGCTATTAGTAGGGTGTGCCACCAATAGTGGTGGTAAAACAGAAGACAATTCTTTTGACGAATCAACAACTTCCCAATCTTCTCAAACTTCTGATGGCTCTTCAAACCAAGATTCATCTAGTGGTGGTGAAACAAGCGAACAATCTAGCGAAACAAGTGAACAATCCAGTGAATCTTCTGAAGAATCCAGCGAATCTTCTAGCGAAGAAACACCCACCGGTGTAGCTTATTCCATCAAAGTGGGAGAAACTTCCTATACTTTAGTCAAGCAAGAAATGGACCTTTTAGATAACCAAATTGGTCAATATCAATGCACAATTGACAGTGTCACAAAGAACGCCGCTGTCGCTTTCTATGGCGATAATGCTTTGATTTCCGAAAACATTGGATCTGACGCTGAAAACGAAGATAACAAGAACCTTGTCCAAGATGGTGTTATCCACAACGACGCCACCAATGTCAGTGTTTACTTCAAGACTTGGAACGATGGCGGATATTCTTTCTGGCTCACTGGCTATGTTGCTGATGAAGTCATACCAGAAGAATCCATTTATTCCATCAAAGTCGGTGAATCTTCTTATTCTTTAGAAGAAGATAAAGGCGCCACTCTATATGAAAAACAAACTGGTCAATTCACCGCAACTATCGCTAGTGTTACTGCTGGTGAAGCTGTGGCGTTCTACGCTGGTGAAGATCTCATCTCTGAAAAAATAGGTTCTGATGTAGAAGATGCTGAAAACAAAAACCTCGTTCAAGGCGATAAAATTCATAACGACGCTACTAATGTTCAAGTCTTTTTCAAAACATGGAATGATGGTGGTTATTCTTATTGGTTAACTGGCTATGTTGCCGGTGAAGAACAAATAGAAGAACCCTATGGTCCTGAAGGTAGTGAATTAGTATCCTGGTACATTGTTGGTAAAGGAAGTTTTGCAACATCAGATTGGTCCCCTGATGGTGGTGTTCAATTATTTAGCAACCCATCGGATGGCAACGCTAAAGGTTGCATTCTCAATATGCATTTTGAAGAAGGCGATTTGTTCAAAGTCACCGATGGTGGATCCACCTATTATGGTTATGACAAAATCGATAAATATGAAGATGAAAGAAATGCTGGAGTATCTTGTTTTGCAGGAGTAGCTGATGGCTATAGCGGACAAAATATCAAATGTACCACAACTGGTTACTACGATATGTATGTCCAAAGTTCTGGAGCAATTTGGATTCAATATCACGAATAGCATAGAGGAGCCTAAAGGCTCCTTTTTTCTTATTATTTGACAAAAAAAGACAGTATATATAATATATATGTATTCAAGTGCGTATTCGTTAGAAACGCAAACATAAAATAAAGGAGATAAAAACATGAAAAAAACACATGTTATTGCAACCTTTTCATTATCTATCGCTTTAGGTCTTGGCATATTCGCTGGTGTTGCCTTAGGCAATAGAGGAGTTAAGGAAGCAAAAGCTACCGGAGAAACAAGATTGTATCTTGATATGAGTGGTTTTTCCGGTTGGGCAGATGCTTCAGCGACATTTAAAGTCCACACATGGAACGACGCTGAAGGCGATCAATATCACCCAGTCACAAAAGCAGGCGATTTATACTATTATGCTGATGTCGACTTAGCCACTTATGCCGTTGACGGAGGCTATCGTTTTACAAGATATAGTTCTGATGGTAGCGAAAAATGGAATGAAGGTGCATGGTGTACTTATGTAGCTAATCCTGACACTTACTACAAAGCAAGCGGCTGGACTGCCGGTACATGGGCAAAAGATGATCAAAAAACATGGACAGTTGTCGGTGCTACCAATGGCCTTTGGGAAGGACCAGATGAAGACATCAGTGTCGCACTAACATTTAGATTCAATAATGAAGGTTTGTCTTTCTATAACACAAACGTTCAACTCACCGCTGGTTCTGTTATCAAAATCAAAAATAGCGATGATGCCTATTTTGGATTCAGCGTTCTTGAAACAGGTAGTGGATCTGTCGTTGATGCTGGTATTATGACTGGCGAAGGCGACAATAATATTACTGTTACCAAGACCGGTTCTTATGAATTCTATATGAAACCAGTTAGTGGTAAAGCATGGGTTCAAGAAAACTCTGCTCTTACCGCACAACAATGGGCCAACCGTTTCTTAGGATCAACTTATGATATTTGTAAAGTTGGTTCCGGTGAACAAGATCATGGTGAAGCTTTAGCAACCGCTTGGGCTGGCTTAAAGGCTGATTTCGAAGGTTTGACCATGGGCGCCAAAGGTTATGTTAACGATGTTATCGCTGGCACTCAAGATGATGCTACTATCGCAAGTGCAGTTGCAAGATATGAACATATCGTTAAAAGATATACCACATTAGATTTATTCGATGGTTTGAATGTGGCAAGATCTCGTGCTTTAATGCCAATCTCTGTGGTCCAAAATAACGCTTTATTAATCGCTGTTATTTCTTCCGTCGTGGTCGCAGCTGCTGTTGGCTTATTCTTCATTATTAGAAGAAGAAAACACAACTAATAATCTTTTATAAGATTAAATAATCAGGGCTCCTCGTGAGCCCTTTTTGTTTGTTAGGTCGATAATTTGCTTATTTTTATAAAAAGGTCTATATTAGCGGTGGAGGAACACTCTATGAAAAACACGATTAAATTAATCACATTAATATGTACCGCTACTCTATTAAGTGGCTGTGTATCTTATACTAGTAATCCAGGAAAAATGGAAGAACTAGAGGGTACTTATGAATTAAGTCAATATACTTATAAACCCGATGAAGGTGAACAAATTGACTTTCTTAAAGAAAAGAAAGCCAAATCCTATCTTGTCGTTAATTCTAGTGGCTATGGCTATACCACTTACGAAGATAACGAACAATCTTTCTATGTTGATTCTGTGAGATATCAATTCATCTATTCTTATGATGATAACAACAACAAAACTGATCTGATTTCTAAAATCAATTATACAAGAGGTATCAGTGATAAAGCCTGGTCTCCTAGAGAAGGAAGATTAGAATTAGGTTTTAATAAAAAAGCCAAGACTTTAAATATCACCGCATTAAATACAAAATTCAATTTTGGTGACGTATCCGTGGGGTTAAAATACACGATGCATGTAACGTATAAGAAGATTAATAATGCCACTGATTTAAGCTATGTCAACAAGGTCTATAAAACCACCTTATCAACCATCCCGTTTGAGACCAAAGTTTTAGATAACGCTTGGTATCGTTATGACATGTATGATAGTGAAGTTAATCCCTTCATTTATAACTATGTCAAATTCGATGTTAAAAATAACAAAATGCTCACTAAGATGGCGCTAAAATCTGATGAGCAACAAACATCAAATGATAATCTTCCATTAGCGGTCTCTTTAGGAGATACTGGCTATAATTTTTCTTATAACAATGGTCAATTCACCATACCTTTATTCACCGAAGAAAATATCAAAGGTGTCATCTCTCAATACTTAAACGCCACGATGTATTATGATAACAACACTCACGAATTCGTTAACGAGCCAGGAGAAAACACAAGAGAAGTTGGTGCTTCTTTAGTGAAATATAGCCAAACGGATGCGGAAATCGAAGAATTGATAAATCAAGAATATCAAGCTTATATGGATACCATGCATCCATCTAATCCAGAATAAAAACATTGAGGAGAGCACAATCTCCTCTTTTTTTGCACACAAAAATGTATATACAAAGTATTTACAAAAAAATGAAATATTTGATATGATAAAAACATGAAAAAAGATACGAATATTATTGTAAGAGTTAACTCTGATATTAAGGAAAGAGCCACAAGAATTATTGAAGATAATGGTTTGACTGTTTCTAGCATTATCAATGCCACATTAGTGCAAATAGCCAAAACCGGAAGAACCAATATATCTTTAGCCTCTGAAGCCGGAAAAGAGGAAAATTCCCCTCGCTTATATGAAACCAAAAAGTTAATTAAGTTGATTAAAAACTTCGCTAAGAAAAATCGCGATAAATATAAAATTCAACAGCTATATCTTTTTGGTAGCTATGCTAGAAATGAACAAACAGTGGATAGTGATATAGACATTCACGCTGTGTTAAATAATGAGGCAAGTTTATTGACTCATGCCTCTCTTCATCTTGCATTAGAAGACTTATTAAAGAAAAAAGTCGACGTTATTACCGCTGGTGAAGAAGATGAATTTGTTAAGAAAATAAAGGAGGAAGAGATATTGATTTATGGCTAGAAATCCCCAAAGGGATAAAGATCTTTTAAAACACATTTTTCGTCACATTGAAAGAATCAAACAGAAAAGAGAAAGTGTTAAAAAAATCGAAGATTTTGTTTCGAATGAAGACGTTCAAGAAATCATATTGTTCAACTTTTTCCAAATCGGTGAAAACCTAGCTCATATGAGCGATGAATTTGTAAAAAGAAATAATGATATCGAGATAAGAAGCATCATTGATTTCCGTAATCTTATAGCCCATGGTTATGGAAGCATTAATATTAAGCAAATCTATAAATTTGTTTATGAAGATCTTGATAAACTTCAATCACAATTAGAACGCAATTTATAAAAAAAGTTAAATACGTGAATGTCAATATATAGAGAAGAAGCATCGTTTATCGGTGCTTTTTTCTTATTTTGTTGCTAATATACATATTATTATGAGCGAAGACATTAAAATCATCTTTACCGATATTGACTGGACTTTATTAAATCATGGGTATCAAAAACATGAATTTGATATGGAATCTATCGAAGAATTAAAAAGAGTGCAATCACAAGGTATTTTAGTGTTCCTTTGCACTGCAAGACCATATCATTCTGTACTGGGATGCGAAATACTTGATAAATTTACTCCTGATGGCATCATTTGCACGAATGGAGCGGTGGTGTATGTCAAAGATAAACTCATCCATAACAATTGTTTCGATAACCAAGATGTTAAAGACATCATCAAAGTGGCTCACAAACATCATTTAACTATTGAACTCGCTAACGAAAAAGATCGCTGGTTAACGAAAAAACCCAATTCATATGTTGGTAAATACTTTGCTGTCTTTCATGAAATAACCCCAGAAATAAGAAAATATAAGGAAGAAAATGTTTCTGCTGTTTTGTTATTTGCTCCTTCTAAATATGACGAACGTATTTCTAAAGAACTACCCAAAGGCATTAAACTATTCCGTTTCGCTGATTACGGTGTGGAAGTTCAGCACACTCCCATATATAAATCAGAAGGTATTTTAGAGGTCTTAAATTACCTTCATATTTCTCCTAAAAACGCCATGGCAATAGGGGACGATTATGGTGATATCGAAATGTTCAAAGTAGTAGGTTATCCTATCTGCATGGAAAATGGTCGAGAAGAAGCTAAACAATTTGCTACCTATATTTGCCCACATATTGATGATCATGGGGTCAAAATCGCCCTCCAAAAATATTTCAAATAATTGATTTAATCAAAACTTTTTTAAAAATTTGCTTTACAACCCATATGCACGGACGTATAATACGTGCATATTTTTAATTTCGCAGTATACATATGTATAGTGCAGAAAGGAGAAAAAATGATTAGTAAAAAAATCTTAGTCTTGTTAGCTCTTACACCCGTTACCGCTGGTGTTGTGACTGTGGCTGCCGTAAATAGTGCTAATCTATTAAATAAAGTTGATGCCGCTACCAT
>JAEEGL017197729.1_pt1 | contig 11351 bp, 6 predicted proteins | sample 9134231 | NCBI WGS metagenome assembly JAEEGL01 (sample SAMN16246548, study PRJNA631951) | gut metagenome | biome: gut microbiome; feature: rumen; material: fiber-attached | host: Bos | place: Iran: Karaj | collected 2018-10
AAAAAAATATGGTTCATTTTCATTAGAAATTAATAATCCTTATTTAAGAGCAAAAGAAAAAAATAAAAATGTTAAAATTAATGAAGAAGATGAAATTTATTATTATCTTGCAATAAGTACAAGTAATAATAATATGAATTTAAATTATACAATTAATATTGAATATATTAAAAATAATTATGATGAAAATTCAACTTTTATTAATTTAAATGAAATTGGATTAGTTAATTATATTAATAATTCGATTTTAAATATTGATAAAATTAATGATAATAAATTAATAGTTTATTTTAAATATAATAATTTTAGTGAAGGAGATGAAATTCAAATAAAACATTTCAATGATATTTTATATACATATAAATTTAATGAAAACAAAATTTATGATATAACTAAATTGATAAATAATTATAAAAAAGGAATTTATGTTTGTTATTTAAAAGAAGAAAAAAATAAATTAAATATAAATGAAAATACTTTAGAAATTTCATTTGATTATTTAGAAAATGAAACAAATTTTGAAAAAATTTTTAATTATATTAATAATTTTAATTCAATTAAATATAATATTTCATTTGATTCTAAAGATAAAATAATAAAATGGGATAATATTTCAATTTTTGATTTTAATTACATTATTAATAATAAAGATATTGTATATAATATTTATATTATTAGAAAAGATTATAAATATATTAATTTAATTGAAAATGATGGATTTTTATATGAAATTATGAAAAATAATTTTTCAGATTCAAATAATTTATTTATTTTTAATTCTTCCAAAAATAATATTAAATTTAATAAAATTGGAACATTTAAAGTTATTATTATTGCTGAATTAAATAAACCAATTAATATGAGAATTCAATATAAATCAATTGAATTTTCAAATAAAAATAAAAATATAATAATTAAAATTATATTAATTGTAATTTTTGTTTTAATTATAATAATAATTGTATATTTTATAATCGTTCATTTTAAAAATAAAAATATAAGGAATAAAATAAATAAAGATTTTGATTCAAATAAAAAAAATAAATTAATTGATTATAGTTATGAAGACGAAAATATTGAAAAGAATTATAATTAATAATAAATAAAAATATAAATTTTTATTAATAGTAATAAATTTTATTATTAATAAAAATTAATAATTTAAATTGTTTTCTATAAATATTTAAAAAATAAAATTTATTTTTCAAAAAATATAAAAATAAAATTTAATTATAATAAAAATAATATTTAGATTAAATAAACCAATTATTTTTAGATTAAATTAATTATATTATTTATATTATTTATAATTCAAAATATTTATATTTTATTATTAATTATTATTTTTATTTAATTTTTTCAAATTTAAATTTGAATTTGTATTTTTATTATTTGATAACAAATCAAATTTACTCCCATTTAAATTTACATCATTATTAATACTTAAAAAATCATTATAATTATTTTTATTAGTTATGAAATTATTTTTATTTGTTTCTGTTTTAAATAAACTATGAATATAAATTTTATTTGAAACAACAGTTTTTATGCTTTTTTTATTTTTAATATTATATTTTGAATTTCTTCGAACATCATTATAGCAACTATAAAAACTTTTTCTTTGAATATTTCTATTCATAAATAAATTATAATTACAATTAGGACATTTTGGTCTTAAATAATTTTTTTTTAACCAACGTTGTAAACAATTACTATGAAAAATATGATTACATGGTGTTATGCTTATATTACTTATATTAATAAAAAATTTCTCTAAACAAATTGAACATTTATTATTTATTTTATTTTTATTTTCATATTCTTTACTATAAATTTTACTTTTTAAACAACCATTTTTTTCAAATAAATTCTTTATTTTTTTTAAATTTTCTTTTTTTTTTTGTTCGTCATTTATGTTAATAGTCACAGTATTTGAATTTAAATTATTATTATTATCATTTCGGAGATTATTATTAAAAATATTGAATCTCTTATTAATTAAGCACAAATTTAAACCTAAAATAAATAAACATATAATTATTATTATAATAACTACTATTATCCAAATATTTTTTTTATCTGTTTTTTTTTCGATATAAAAATAAAACGGTAAAAAATTATAATAATTTTCATAATAAATATAAAAATCAATTCTCTTTGTTTTTGAATAAGTAATTTTACTAAAATTACTAACTATAGTTTCTTTAATAATTTCAACATTTTTTTTGTTTTTAAGTCTAGTAACAACATAAGATATATATGGATAAGATATATTATTTTCTATATTATTATTGTATTTATAAACACTTAAAATATAATCAATATTATCTTTTTTTTCTTCAAAATAATAAAAACAATATAAATTTATTCCACCATAAATAATTTTTATATCAGATTTATTATTATATTTATAAAAAGGTGGTGTAAAATTAATTGAATTATTATTTTCAAATTGGATTAAACTATTGCCACAATAATTTAACTGAATATTATAAGATGGGTCATCAACACATGTTGAAAAATATTCCCACCAATTTTTATAAATCTCTAGAACTTCTTTGTTTTTACAATAATTTGATGAATAATAGCAATAACAATTGTTTACATTATATTCACCACAAGATGTGCAATTAAAACAATCAGTAAATTCTGAACAATTTATTTGTTGATCTTTTAAAATATTTATTGAATTATTACAAAAATTTTTTGAATATAATAGTAATAAAAAAAATATTAATATTGTAATTTTATTATTTTTTTTCATTAAGTTTTATTATTAAAAAAATATTCTTTATTATAAATTTGCTATATAAATTTATTTAATATATTTATAATTTTATTTATTATTATTTAATTGTAATAATATAAAAATATAAATATTTTAAAAATAATGAAAAAAAATAATTATAATAATTCATTAGATAATAATATTGATAATGAAGAAATAAAGAAATTATATAATTATATAATAAATAAGCAAAAGCAAGGAATTCCATTAAATAAAATATTTTTAAATTCAAATGAAGATAATAATAAAATAGATAGTAAAGATAATTTTTCAAATGATGAAATATTTTATTTAATTACATGTTTAATTAAAAAGCCAATTAAAACTCCAGAAGAACAATATATAATAAAAAGTTATTTATATATATTAGATAAGTTTATAAATATATTTAAAGATTTAAAATTTTCGTTAGATGATTTAATGGATAAAATAGCAAATTCTTTAAAAATTGAATACTTTGTTTCAAATTCTTTAATTTGTAGAGAAGGAGATAAAGGAGATAAAGTTTATATTATATTAAAAGGGAGTATTTCAATATTAATTTTAAAAAAAAAATTAACTAAAATGAATAAAAAAAATTATTTAAAATTTTTATTATTATTGATATTATTCCAAGAATTTAGTTTATTAAATAAAATTATAACTATAAATAAAGATAAATTTTATATTGAAGAAAAAGAAATTATTTGTTTGTTTTATTTTTTTAAATTATATAAATTATTAATAAAATATGAAATTATGAATATAAATCAAGAAAAATATATACAAAGATTTTTTGAAGAAAACTCTAATAAAGTTATAATTGAAAAAATTTATAAAAAAACTTCTTATGATATTGAAGGTGCATTAAATATTTTAAATTTAAAAGAAGAAGCAATACAAAATATTTATAATTTTTTTGATAAAATTGTAGATGATATTAATAACCAATATATAAATGAAAATATAAATAATGAGAACCAAAAAAATATTATTTTTCCTAAAAATAATAAAATCGATTTTCTTTTAAATTTTAATATTATACCAAATTCAACAATAAATAATATTTCAATAGAAAAATATATTTCAAGAATTAATCCATTTAATTATTTTTCTGATATTGAGATTAATTCAAACAATAACAATAATATTAATAATCCTGAAGATGATAATTTATATAAAGAAATTTCTTTATATATTTATACTCAAGTTGTAACATTATCAGATGGAAATATTTTTGGTGAAGTTGCTTTATTAAATTCTTCTCAAAAAAGAACTGCAAGTATTATTTCAATAACACCTGTTTATTTAGGAATTTTAACTAAAAATGTTTATACTAATTATTTAAAAACTACTCAAGATAAAATTCGTTCGAATAATATTCAATTTTTTTTAAAAAATCCTTTGTTTAAAGGAATTAGTCAAATAATATTTGAAAGTAAATATTTAAATATGTTTAAAAGTTTAGAATTAAAAAAAAATAAAAATTTATTTGAAAAAAATTCTATTAGAAATAGTATTTTTTTTATTAAAAAAGGAGAATGTGAAATTGAAATTTCATGTTCTTTTAAAGAAATGGATAAAATTTTAAATTATTTAAAAAATAAAAAAGAAGATGAAGAAGATTTTTTAGAAAAAACAAAAAAAGATAAAAAATTATTTAGATATTTAAAAGATAATAAAAATTTTTATAATTATTATTTTAATGAAAAACATTCATTTAAATTTTGTTATTTAAAAGATAATGAAATAATAGGAATTGATGATTTTATTTTAAATGATAATAAATATTATTGTGAATGTAAAGTTATTTCAAATAATTTAATTTATTTTGAATTAACTGAAAATTTCTTTGAAAATTTAAAAAAAGAATTAATCATTAATAAAAATATTAAAGATTTTAAAAATTTAAAACAAAACATGTTATATAAAAAATTATTAAATATTAAAAATACTTTAATTGGAAAAGAAATTAATAAAATTAATATTGAAGATAATGAACAAAATCAAATAATTGAAAAAAATAAATTTAAACTTTTAAAAAGTAAATTAGTTTTACCAATAATGGAAAAACAGATTATAAATAAAGAAATCATCAAACAAATTTATAATAATGAAGAAAATAAAAATTTAAAGAAAAAAAAAGTTAATTTTTTTAATATAAATTATGATTATGATAAAAACAAAACAAATAATATAAGATATTTTAGTCCAAAAAATATTAATAAATATAATAGTGTTTATATTAATGATAATATTAAAAATAATTTATTATCATTTTCCAATCATAAAAAAAATTATAGTTCTAATTTAAATTCAACGAGAAAAACAAATAGTAATGAAAAAGATTTATTAAAACATTCTTCTATATTTATTCCAAATATTAGAAAAAAACAATTTTTAATTAAATCAAATCCATTAAAAATAATGGAAAAAAAATATCAATCTAATAGAGTATTAAACACTGAACAAAATTTTTATTATAAAAATTTTAATATATTTAAAAATATTATTAAAAATAATAAAAATAATATTGAATCAACTAAAAATAATAAAAATAATAATAATATTATTCGACTTAAATTAAACATTCCATTTATTGATATTCTTAGTTTAGATAATTGGGCAAAAAATATTATTGAAAAGAAGAAAATAGAAAATAGTAATATAAATTAGAATAAATTTAATTAATTTTTAATGTTAAACTATTAATATAATATATTAAATATGATAAATTATTTCTTATTATCGATATTAATTAAATTATTAATAATATTCATATTTTTATTAATATCAACATCTTTATATTTATTTTTAACTTTATTTATAAATTCATTTATTACATTTTTATCAATATCAAATTCAATTAAATTATGAATTAAACTTAATAATTTACTAAATACTATATTTTCATATCGTTGTTGTAATTCTTCGATATTTAATCCAATATTAATTTTATTTGAAGTGACTATTTCTTCATCAATTTGATAAAATAAAGAATTTTCCCAATTTATTATTTCTTTAAAAATTTTATGATTTTTAATATTTTTTTGTATAAATATTTTCTCATTATTATTACTTTCATCTTCAAAACAATAAGTTTGACTCATTATTATAATAAAATTAAATATTTCTATGTTTTTATTATTTTTATTATATTCTTTATCTAAAATAAAATTAAAAATTTCAATAAATTTTTCAAATGAATTTTTATTTAATTTATATTTATTATTTGTTCTATTTACATTTAATATTGAAAGGAAAAAAATAATATATTCATCATTTTCTTTTAAAAATTTAAAAAAATGTTTTTCAAATTCTAAATTAATTTCTTTATTTTCAAACAAATTATTAATATATTCAAATATTTCTATTTTATATTGTTCTTTTTTAATGTCTATTTCTTTAGTTATTTCTGGAAATTCTTCTTTCATTTGAGTGATAACTATAAGAATATCTTCTGGTTTCATTTGTTTAAGTAAATAATGTTGTCTACATATAAATTTATTAAAATATAACATAGATTGAAGTTTATATTCTTGAAAATGAATTTCATGAAGATAATTATTTTTTATACATTTTGATGGAATGGTATTGTTGTCGATATTATTTGAAATTTTAGTCATTGTTTCATTATTAGTTAAATTATCATTATTATTTTCTACAATTTTTTGATTATTTATTTTTTCTTTTTCATTATTATTATTAATATTTTCAGTTTTAATAATAATTTTTTCATTATTATTATTATTATTATCATCTTTATTTTCCATGTTACTTTTAAGTTCATTATTTTTTAATAATTTTATTATTTTTTCAAAATTTTCTTTTTTAGCTTGATTATAAAAATGTTCTTTTGAATTATTTTCAATATATATATTAAATTTTTCAATAATATCAACCAAATTATTATATAAAATTTGTTTATTAATTTTTAAATCCTTAAAACTTTTATCAATAACATAATTATATTTATCTTTGTATATATTAATTAATTGTAAATAAGTTTCATATTCTCTGAAACTATTTTTAGAATTGTTAATATCAGAATTTTTTTTATGAATATTTTGATTAATATCTTTTTTAATTTGATTTTTCATAATAGATTCTTCTGCTAATTTCATATTTTCTAAATAATTTTCATGACTTTTTTGTAATTTTTTAAATAAATCTAAAAATTCATTTTTACTTTGTAAAATATTACCTAAAATTGTGTTATTTTTAATAACAAAATCTTCAAGTTTTTTATTATTTGGTGAATATAATGTATTTAATAAAAAATTTATTTCATTATTAATAACATTATTTTTAAATTCAAAAAAATTTAAAAAAATCCCAAAAAATAAAATAATATTTTCATTAGTTTTCGAATGCATTTTATTATTAATTATTTTTGTCAGATCATCTATAATAATACCTAAATTTTTTTTATATTCTAATGTTGAATTTATATAATTTAATATAATATTATAAAATTTATTTAAAATTGAAAAATTATTTTTAAAAAATGATTCATATTTTTCAATTTCTTTATCAATAGATTCTAATATATTATTTTCACTTTGATAAATGTTTATAAATTCTTTTTTTTGTTCTTCAAAATTATAATTTAAAAAATCCATAAAAAAATTAAAAAAAAAATATAAAATTTAAATTAAAATAATTAATTTAATATTAATATAGCTATTATTATTAAAATTAATTAATTTTTTTAATATAAATAATATATCTTAAATTATTTATTAATATTTTCTTCTTGAACATTTGAATTTTTATTAGCATTTAAAATAGTTTTAACATCATTCCATAATTCTTTCATTACTTTGTTGTTCTCTTTCTGATAAATAATAAATAATTTTAAATTTCTATAATATGCATCTACTTTTTCAGCTTTAAATGTTTCTATATATCCTTCCATATTAAATGTTGCTATTTTGATTAATGATGATAAATTAGTTATATCTTCTTCACATTTAATTTTTTCTTTTTCTAAATTGCTTATAACATCTTCTTTTTTTTTAAATAATGTTTTAAAAATATTTCCTTGACCATATTGCATTTTTTTTATATCGTTTTCTAAAGATGTAATTTTATTAGATAATTTCTCCATAGTATTATTTAAATTATTTATTCCATTTAATGCTTCTAATAAAGCATTTACATCTAACTTTTCAGCTTCTATCCATTCTCTAAGAGATACAAAAGAATTAAAAAGTTTTTCTTTTAATTTTAATATTTTATCAGTTAATTCTGCATTATTAGGATTAAAAAATACTAATTTATTATCATCATTATCTGCATATTCCATTATGTTATATTTTTCATATTCTTGAAAAGATGATAATAATTCAATATATTTTAATTTTTCACTTTCTCTTTTAGCACAAGCACTTTGAATTGCTTTATCAAAATTAATAATGTTTATTTGAGTTTTTTTCACAAAAGATAAAAAATCATTTACTTTTCCTTTTCCTAATATAACATCATATGTTTCATAATAATCAGGAAAAGCTGATTGGTATCTTTCTAACTTTTCTAAATAAGATAATTTTTTTAATTTTTCTATATTTTTTGAACAATCAGGTGAATTTGATTTTATTAATTGAGTTTCTTCACTGTTATATAAATAATTTATTTTTGATAATTTATCTAAAAATCTATTTATTAATCTCATTCTCATATTAATAGTTTTTGTTTCTGTGTTATTTATTACTTTCTTTCCTGGAATATTTGGAATATATACACCAGGCCAACGTTCAACTAATTTTTCTCTTAAAGAAAAAAAATCACTGTATCTTCTTGTTATTGGATCAGTTAAATCTTGTCCTCCCATACTATATTCTATATGATTTTTAATTGTAGATTCTATTAATTTAGGATCATATATATATAATGCATGAGATTCAATAGGTGGCAATGGTTTTACATAATATAAACCTCCTTCTTCAAATTGAGCTCCTGTTAATTGTGGAAGTTGAGATATAGAGGCATAAATTTCTTCATTATTTGCATTATTTTGATCTATGGGAATATCATTTTGGTTTTGATCAGATTCATCCATTTTAATATTTAAATAATAAAAATTTTATTTTATTATTAATAAATATATTAATTAATAAGATTTTAAATAAATAATTATTTAATTTATTTTTAATAATAATTAATTTTTTGGTTGATATTTTTTATTTTTTGATAATAAAATCTTTTTCATATTATTTAAAAAATTTTGATTTTGTTTATTATTATATAATAAATTAGATAAAAATTGAGAAAAACCATTAAATGACTGAATATTAAATTCATTCATCAATTTTTTACAATAATCTTCATATATATTAACTTTATTTTTGGATTCAATTAAATAATTTATCCAATTTAAAATATTATTATTATCTACATTGATATTATTAAATGAATTATTATTATTAAAAGAAATATTTAAATTATTGTATTTCAAATATAAATTCCTAATATTCATTATAAAATTTTCATTTTCTTTATAATAATTAATATTTTCGATAATATTTTCTTTTTTTGTAATATTTAATATTTTCATTAATTCTTTTATAATTTCATCATCTTTTGATGATGAATAAATTATATTTTCATTAGTATTATTCAAATAATTTATTTTTTGATCATTTCTATAATTTATACTATAACTTCTATAATTATTGTTAATATTATTTTTTTTTCTTTCGTTAACTTTCATATTTTCAAAATTTTCTTTATTATTTGGTAGTAATGAAGTTTTAATAAAATTATTATAATTAAATTTATTATCATTATTATGATTATAATTATTTATTTTATTTTTTTTTCTTTTTTTATCTTCACTGTAATTTTTATTCCTTTGAACATAGCTTTGAATATTAATTTTTTTTTCATTTTGAAAATTATTTTTATCATTATTATAATTTAATCTATTAGAATCATATTTATAATCAAATTTATTTTTTTTATTAGTGTCATTATATTTATCAATTAAATCATTATTATTTTTAATATTATTATTATAATTTTTATTTAAATCCATAATTTGTTTAATATTATTTATTTTATTATCTGTAATATTTCTTTTTAATTTAATATTATTGCCATTATAATTAATATTATTATAATTTTTATTAATTTTATGATGACTTTCATAATTATTATAATTATGAATAATATTTTCTTTATTTTCATTTCCTAAGATATTTTCTTTATAATTTTTCACTGTATTTACATTTTTATATTTATAATTGATTGAAAAATTTTTTTTTTCTTCAAAACTATTTTTATTCGTTGTTGTAGAAGAATAAATATTTTTTTTGTTATAAATAAAATTTAAATTATTATTATTTTTATAATTTTTAATACTTAAAGAATTAATATTATCTGCAATATTATTTATAGTTTTATGGTTATTTTTACTTATTTTTCTCATATTGTTTTTAATTTCTAATAAATCTTTATCAATTTGAATTACTCTTTTGTCGAAACTATTCATTTTTAAATTTAAATTTTAAATATAATTTAAAAAATATAAATATTTTTTTAAAATAATATATTTAAATTAAATATATTGAAAATTATCAAAATTAAAAATATAAAATATATAGAAATTTTTACATTATTATAAATAGAAAAAATTTTATGGATTAACTCCAAATATTTTTTTTCCTGTATCCCATGGTAAATAATTATATTTAATCATATGTTTTATTTGATTTCTCATTGTTAATATAAAAATAAAAATAAAATAAAATAATAATAAAGGCCAAAAAACTGGTATATCAAAACATTCAAAAAATGTAAGAATTATTCCTACTGTTAAGGTCCAAAACATTACTGACCAAAATTGAAATTCTTTAACTTTTCTTTGAAAAGGTCTAAATTCTTCATTATTTTTTTGTGGTAAATAACTTTCATTTTCATTTGTATTTTCTTCTGGATCATCTAAAGGGCTTATAAAACCTATAAAACTATTTAAGAAATGAATTCCTAAACAATAAGTTAATGCATAATAACCATTAGTAAGCATCATTCGAATAAAGTATATAATAAATAAAAATAATATAAATAACCATCTTTGTGTTTTATATATAAAAATTTTATCTTGAATTGCATTAAAATAAATATATATTTTATTAAAAAATGAATGAGAAGTAGGAATAATTTGAGATGATGGTGATAAATTTGAATTTTGATTTTCTGTAAAAAAAGTACTCATTTTTTAATTAAAATATTAAAAATAAAAATTTATTAATAAAATAATTAATCAGAAAATAGATTTAACTATTGAAAAGTAAGATTTTTTAACATATAATTATATAATTTTTTTAATTTTTTTATTTTTTTTAGTATATTTTATATTATTATTATAATTAATATTATTTATTACATTTATTTTAATTTAGGAATAACTAATTTTTGATTTTAAAGAAATAATATCTTTTATAAATAATTTTATTATCATTTAAACCATATTAAAAAAAATTATTTCAGTTTTATCATTTTAAATTACTCTTTTATAATCCTTTTCAAAATTATATAAATAATCTATAAAATTTTTACATAATTAATTACATTTTTCTTTTAT